>Ga0209461_10000034_pt1 | contig 138149 bp, 119 predicted proteins | sample AgamicAsMarz_FD_187162 | JGI IMG/M metagenome (GOLD analysis project Ga0209461, IMG submission 187162) | Agave microbial communities from Guanajuato, Mexico - As.Ma.rz (SPAdes) (version 2) | ecosystem: Host-associated > Plants > Phyllosphere > Phylloplane/Leaf | place: Guanajuato, Mexico... | reverse complement strand
AAGAATTTGCCTGGCGGCTTTAGCGCGGTGGTCCCACCTGACCCCATGCCGAACTCAGAAGTGAAACGCCGTAGCGCCGATGGTAGTGTGGGGTCTCCCCATGCGAGAGTAGGGAACTGCCAGGCATTAAATAAGTGAAGAAGCCCCGCACGAAAGTGCGGGGCTTTTTTACGTCTGCGCTTTGCCACGTTAAGCTGAAACATTTTCATTTTCTGCATCAAACCTCGACATCTTACAACGAACAGGCTAATGTTGGGCATCTGGATGTCTAAACGTTTATATGGTTGTAAGAGGTGAGCAGGTTATGCCAATCAGGGTTCCCGACGAATTACCGGCAGTGAATTTTTTGCGTGACGAAAATGTCTTTGTGATGACATCGTCGCGCGCCAGTGTTCAGGAGATCCGCCCGCTTAAAGTGCTCATACTGAATCTGATGCCGAAAAAGATCGAAACGGAGAATCAGTTTCTGCGTCTGCTTTCCAACTCGCCCTTACAGATCGATATTCAGCTGCTGCGCATCGACAGCCGCGAGTCACGCAATACGCCCACTGAGCACCTCAACAACTTCTACTGCAATTTTGAAGATATCCAGCATGATAACTACGATGGCTTAATCGTGACAGGTGCACCACTCGGGCTGGTTGATTTTAATGATGTCGCTTACTGGCCACAGATTCAGCGCGTTCTGCACTGGGCCAATGAGCATGTCACCTCAACCCTGTTTGTCTGTTGGGCGGTTCAGGCCGCGCTTAACATTCTGTATGGCATCCCCAAGCAAACCCGGCATAACAAACTGTCTGGCGTCTATGAACATCAGATACTGCATCCCCATGCGTTACTGACCCGCGGTTTTGATGATAATTTCCTCGCACCGCACTCACGCTATGCTGATTTTCCCACTCATTTGATAACGGATTACACCGATCTTGAGCTGTTTGCTGAATCGGAACAAACCGGTGCCTATCTGATGGCGAGTAAAGACAAACGTCTGGTGTTTGTTACCGGTCACCCGGAATATGATGCCCTGACGTTGTCTGGTGAGTACCATCGCGATTATGAAGCGGGGGTGAATCCGGAAGTCCCTTATAACTATTTCCCGCAGGATAATCCGGCCTTGCCACCCCGCGCCACCTGGCGCAGTCACGGCAATCTGCTGTTCTCGAACTGGCTCAACTACTACGTTTACCAGATCACGCCGTTCGATCTGCGTCACATGAACCCAACGCTGGAATAGTCCCGTCTGAAGATCAACTGAACCGTGTTAGCCGATGGCAACACGGTTTTTTTTCGCCTGCAAAACGTCAAATGAAAGCAATTCCTTTAATGGATTAAAGTTTTATTACAGATAAAACATGAGGATAGATTTATCTTTCCATTAAAATGGAAATAGTTTTTGATTTAAAAAAATAAATGCTTATGCTCTGATCCTGTAGCTTACAAAATAAACACCGTGTGGATCCGCTGCTTTCGATCCTTTAAATACAGGAGAACGCCAGCATGACAGACTCAGTGATCAGCCATACCCTGATTTTCAGCCAGCCCTTTAGCCATGCCGAACAGCAGCTGTTAACGCCCGAGGCTGTTTCTTTTTTAGAGACTCTGGTCGCACGCTTTGCACCGCAACGCGAAGTGCTGTTATCGGCTCGCCAGCATCGTCAGCAGCAATATGACCAGGGCTATCTGCCAGAATTCGATATGGAAACGGCTTCCATAAGAGCCAGTGAATGGCGTATTCAATCTATTCCGGCAGATTTAGAAGATCGTCGGGTCGAGATCACCGGCCCACCCGATCGGAAAATGGTAATTAACGCCCTGAACTCAAACGTTAAAGTCTTTATGGCCGACTTTGAAGATTCGCTGTCTCCGGAGTGGTCGAAGTTGATTGAAGGGCAGCTGACACTGCGCGAAGCAGTAAAGGGCACCCTGAGTTATACCAGCGACAAAGGCAAAATTTATCAGCTCGGCGCTACCCCTGCCGTGCTGATGTGCCGGGTGCGCGGTCTGCATCTGTCAGAAAAACATGTCAACTGGCAGGGGAAGGCAATTCCGGCCGGGCTGTTTGATTTCGCGCTCTATTTCTTCCACAACGTCCGGCCATTACTGGCCAAAGGCAGCGGTCCTTATTTCTATCTGCCGAAAACCGAGAGCTGGCAGGAGATCGCCTGGTGGCGTGAGATCTTCAGTTTCAGCGAGGATCAGTTCGATCTGCCGCGTGGCACGATCAAAGCCACTGTCCTGATCGAAACCTTACCCGCCGTGTTTCAGATGGATGAGATCCTGTGGAATCTGCGCGATCACATTGTTGGCCTCAACTGTGGCCGCTGGGATTACATCTTCAGCTATATCAAAACCCTGAAACAGCATGCGGATCGCGTGCTGCCGGATCGCCAGTCCGTCACCATGTCTCAGCCGTTCCTGGACGCTTATTCGCGACTGCTGATTAAAACCTGTCATCGCCGGGGCGCTTTTGCGATGGGCGGGATGTCAGCACTGATCCCCGCTAAAGATCCCACGCGCAATGCCTGGGTACTGCAGCGCGTGACGGAAGATAAGCAGCGGGAGGCGGGTAACGGGCATGACGGCACCTGGATTGCTCATCCTGGTCTGGCAGAGACCGCGATGGCGGTCTTCAACGCCGCGCTGGGCGACCGGCCAAACCAGCTGCAGGTCATGCGGGAAGAGGATGAGCCGATCACGGCGGAGCAACTGCTGGCGCCCTGCCAGGGTGAGCGCACCGAAGCCGGTATGCGCGCCAACATCCGTGTTGCGCTGCAATATCTGGAAGCGTGGATCAGCGGTAACGGCTGTGTCCCGATTGACGGACTGATGGAGGATGCCGCCACCGCTGAGATCGCACGTACCTCAATCTGGCAATGGATTCGTCATCAGCAAATGCTGAACAACGGCCAGCAGGTCACAGCTGAACTGTTTCTGCGCTGGCTGAACGAAGAGCTGCATCTGCTGCAAAACGCGCTTGGCGAAGCCCACTTCAGCGCTGGTCGCTATGACGACGCGGCGCAGCTGATGGCTCAGATCACCACCGAGCGCGAGCTGGTTTCCTTTCTTACCCTGCCAGGCTATCGCCTGATCCCCTGAACAGAGGAGCTATTGCCATGACACGTACTCAACAGATCGATCAGCTGGAACAACTCTGGCAGACCGCACGCTGGCAGGGCATTACCCGCCCTTACAGCGCAGCAGAAGTCGTCAATCTGCGCGGCTCGGTCCTGCCCGCCTGTACGCTGGCAGAGCGCGGTGCGGAGAAATTATGGGCGTTGCTGAATGGCGAGGCGAAGAAAGGGTATATCAATAGCCTGGGTGCGCTGAGCGGCGGGCAGGCACTGCAGCAGGCCAAAGCGGGCATCGAAGCGATCTACCTTTCTGGCTGGCAGGTGGCTGCGGATGCCAACGTGGCGGGGCAGATGTATCCCGATCAGTCGCTCTACCCGGTGAACTCGGTGCCGGAGGTGGTGACGCGCATTAATCAGACTTTTCAGCGCGCCGATCAGATTCAGTGGTCCAGCGGCATTGAAGCGGGAGACAGCCGGCATACCGATTTCTTCCTGCCAATTGTGGCCGATGCTGAAGCTGGTTTTGGCGGCGTGCTGAATGCGTATGAGCTGATGAAGGCGATGATTCAGGCGGGCGCGGCGGCGGTCCACTTCGAAGATCAGCTGGCGGCGGTAAAAAAATGCGGTCACATGGGCGGCAAAGTTCTGGTACCGACTCAGGAAGCCATTCAGAAACTGGTGGCGGCACGGCTGGCTGCCGATGTGATGGGCGTGCCAACCGTGCTGCTGGCACGCACCGATGCCGACGCCGCTGACCTGATTACCTCAGACTGCGATGAATACGATCGGCCCTTTATCCAGGGCGACCGGACGGCAGAGGGCTTCTTTCGCACCCACGCCGGCATTGAACAGGCGATCAGTCGCGGGCTGGCCTATGCACCTTATGCAGACATCCTGTGGTGTGAAACCTCAACGCCGGATCTGGCGATGGCGCAGCGCTTTGCCGACGCCATTCATGCGCGTTTCCCCGGCAAGCTGCTGGCCTACAACTGTTCACCGTCGTTCAACTGGAAGAAGAACCTCGACGATCGCACCATCGCGAAGTTTCAGCAGGCGCTCAGCGATATGGGCTATCGCTTCCAGTTCATCACGCTGGCGGGCATCCACAGCATGTGGTTCAACATGTTCGATCTGGCCCACGCCTACGCCCAGGGCGAAGGGATGCGTCACTATGTTGAAAAGGTTCAGCAGCCTGAGTTCGCTGCCCGCGATCGCGGTTACAGTTTCTCATCGCATCAGCAGGAGGTGGGCACCGGCTATTTTGATCAGGTGACCAATATCATTCAGGGCGGTAAGTCGTCGGTCACCGCGCTCACCGGGTCGACCGAAGAACATCAGTTCTGACCCTTTTTCTCTGACTGATTCCCCGTCCGCAAACCGCGGGCGGGCGTTTACCGGAGCTGATTATGCCGCCACGCGAGTCATTGATCGCCCACACTATCCTGCAGGGTTTTGATGCGCAGTATGGCCGCTTTCTCGACATCACTGCTGGCGCGCAGCAGCGGTTTGAGCAGGCGGAATGGCAGGCGGTGCAGCATGCCATGAAGGCCCGCATCCATCTCTATGATCATCACGTCAGCCTGGTTGCCGATCAATTGCGGGTGCTGAACGGTGCGGCCAGCTGGGATGAGATGTTCTGGCTGCGGGTTAAGGACCACTATCAAAGCCTGCTGCCTGGCTATCCACGGCATGAAATTGCCGAAAGCTTCTTTAATTCCGTCTACTGCCGGTTACATGGACATGCCGATCTGCAGCCTGACCGGCTGTTTATCTTCAGCTCTCAATCCCTGACCGCACCGGTCACACCTTTGCGCCCGTTATCGCGCCGTTATCAGCCGGAGCGGGGCTGGCTGGCACTGGTGGATCAGGTGTTGAGCGATTTACCGCTGACGTTGCCGTGGCAGCAGCGCGCTCGCGACGTCGGCTGGATTGTCCGCCACCTGCAGTCGCATTTTCCCCGGCTGAACCAGGGCTGGCTCGAGGTTAACAGTGAACTCTTCTATCGTAACAAAACCGCCTGGCTGGTGGCGCGGCTGCATCTGCCGGAAGGCATCTTGCCCTGTCTGCTGCCGATCCAGCGCAGTGAAACGGGCGAACTGTGGATCGACACCTGTCTGACCGATGTGAATGACGCCAGCATTGTCTTTGGTTTTGCCCGCGCCTATTTCATGGTTTATGCGCCGGTGCCTGCGGCGCTGGTCGCCTGGCTGCAACCGATTCTGCCTGGCAAAACCCTGGCGGAGCGCTATATGGCGATTGGCTGCCAGAAGCACGGTAAAACCGAGAGCTATCGCGAATATCTTCAGGCGCTGGCAGAGAATGAGACGGCCTTTGAGATCGCACCCGGCGTGCGCGGCATGGTGATGCTGGTCTTCACGCTGCCGGGCTTTGACTGGGTGTTCAAGGTCATCAGGGATCGCTTCGCGCCGCAAAAAGAGGTGACGGAAGCACAGGTCCGCGCCTGTTATCAGCAGGTCAAAGAGCACGATCGCGTGGGACGTATGGCGGATACGCAGGAGTTCGAGCAGTTTGCGCTGCCGCTGTCGCGCATCTCTCCGGCGCTGCTGGCAGAACTCCACGCCTGCGTGGCGGAGAAGCTGCATATCGAAGGCGATCGCCTGATTATTCGTCACCTGTGGCTGGAGCGCCGTATGCAGCCGCTCAATCTCTACCTGGCCCAGGCGAATGCCGCAGAGCGACGTCACGCGATTGAAGAGTATGGCAATGCTATCCGACAGCTGGCGGCGGCCAATATCTTTCCCGGAGACATGCTGTTTAAAAACTTCGGCATCACGCGCCATGGCCGGGTGATTTTTTACGATTACGATGAGATTCGCCCGATGCAGGAGCTGCACTTCCGGGATGTGCCCGCGGCGCGCTATGAGGAGGATGAACTCAGCGCCGAGCCCTGGTACAGCGTCGGGCCGGACGATGTCTTCCCGGAAACCTTCCGCTATGCGTTATGCAGTGAAGCCGCTACCGGCGCATTGCTGTTGCAACTGCATCCGGAGATATTCGACGCCCGCTGGTGGCGCGCGCAGCAGCAGCGCATCGCCCAGGGTCATGTGGAAGAGGTGATCGCCTGGCGGCAGACGCAGCGTTTCAGCGTCTGCTACGGCGCAGATAAAGTTAACGACCGCTGTACGCCAGCGTAACCTGGCGCGCTTCGCGGATGACCAGTGCACCTAATTCAGTAATCCGATCGTCAGTCATGCGGGCGATGGGGCCGGAGATGGAGAGCGCGGCAAACGCCTCGCCATGTTCGTCATAGATTGGCGCGGCGACACAGCGTAGTCCAAGCGCATGCTCTTCATCATCAAATGAGAAGCCCGCTTTGCGCACCAGTGCCAGATTCTCTTTCAGACTCTGCGGCGACATCAGGGTTTTCGGCGTGTAGTAATGCAATCCTTTCTGATGCAGCAGGGCGGTGACCTGCTCATCGCCCAGATGGGCCAGAAACGCTTTGCCTGCGCCAGACGCATGCATCGGCAGCTTGCCGCCAATCGGCGCGGACATTCGCATCAGCTGGGTACACTGCACCTGATCAATGATCACCGCCTGGTGATCGCTGAGATCCAGCACCGCCAGATTCACCGTTTCACCGGACTGCTCCATCAGGCTACGCAGCACCGGGTGTACCAGCGCCAGCAGGTTACGGCTCTGCAGGAAACTGCTGCCGACCACGAAGGCGTGTGCGCCGATCGTCCACAGCCCGAGATCGCCCACCTGCCGGACAAAACCCTGCTGCTGCATGGTGCTGAGCAGGCGATGCGTGGTGGAGTTAGGCAAACCCGCCTGCTGAGCCAGCTCGGTCAGCGCTACGCTGCCATGTGAGTCAGCAATCAGCTCCAGCAGCGTCAGGCCGCGGGTCAGCGATTGCACCTGACCGCCCGCGGGTGCGGCGACAGGGGTGCCACGGGGTTTCTTGCCGCGCTTAACAGGAACCGGGGTTGCCATCATTGTTCTCCTTTTACATTGTGGAAATCATTTTCGTTTTAATCGCGCGCTTTGCAAACGCTGGTTTTCTGGTCAGACCTGTACAGCCGTGACCTGAAAAACTCTCATTCGAGGTTACTTTGTCGCCTGACCAGCTTGTGCCAGAATGAAAAACGGGCTTTTCCGCCAGCAGACTGACGTGAATGGGGCAACAGTGAGCAATAAAATCGACGCGTTAAAACAGCAGCTCGCACAACGCATTATGGTGCTGGATGGGGGGATGGGCACCATGATCCAGAGCTATAAGCTGGAAGAAGAGGATTATCGCGGCAGCCGTTTTGCTGACTGGCCTTGCGATCTCAAAGGCAATAACGATCTGCTGGTGCTGAGTAAACCGGCAGTGATCCGCGAGATCCACGACGCCTATCTGGCGGCGGGTGCGGATATCCTCGAAACCAACACCTTTAACGCCACGTCGATTGCGATGTCGGATTACCAGATGGAAAGTTTATCGGCGGAGATCAATTTTGAAGCGGCCCGCCTGGCGCGAGCCTGCGCCGATGTGTGGACGGCGAAAACGCCGGATCGTCCGCGTTATGTCGCGGGTGTGCTCGGCCCGACCAACCGCACCTGCTCGATCTCACCCGACGTCAACGATCCTGCCTACCGTAACGTCACTTTTAATCAGCTGGTGGAGGCGTACCGCGAATCGACCCGCGCGCTGGTGGAGGGCGGTTCCGACATCATCATGATTGAAACGGTGTTCGATACGCTGAATGCCAAGGCGGCTATCTATGCGGTGCAGACCGAGATGGAAGCGCTTGGCGTGGCGCTGCCGCTGATGATCTCCGGCACTATCACCGACGCCTCCGGCCGAACGCTCTCCGGCCAGACCACCGAAGCTTTTTACAACTCGCTGCGTCACGCCGAACCGCTCTCTTTTGGCCTGAACTGCGCGCTGGGACCCGACGAACTTCGTCAGTATGTGGCGGAACTGTCGCGCATCGCTGAAGGCTACGTGACCGCCCATCCCAACGCCGGTCTGCCCAATGCCTTTGGCGAATACGATCTGGATGCGGAAGTGATGGCGCAGCAGATTGGTGAATGGGCCACCGCCGGATTCCTGAACATTATTGGCGGCTGCTGTGGCACCACACCGCAACATATCGCTGCCATGGTGGCGGCGGTTGAAGGCGTCGCACCGCGTCAGTTGCCGACGATCCCGGTGGCCTGCCGTCTCTCCGGTCTGGAGCCGCTTAACATCACCGCAGAGTCACTGTTTGTTAACGTCGGTGAGCGCACCAACGTCACCGGCTCGGCAAAATTTAAACGGCTGATCAAAGAAGAGAAGTATAACGAAGCGCTGGAAGTGGCGCTGCAGCAGGTGCAGAGCGGCGCGCAGATCATCGATATCAACATGGATGAAGGCATGCTCGACGCCGAGGCGGCGATGGTACGCTTTCTGAATCTGATTGCTGGCGAACCGGATATCGCCCGCGTGCCGATCATGATCGACTCCTCAAAATGGGAGGTGATTGAGCAAGGGTTGCAGTGCATTCAGGGCAAAGGGATCGTGAACTCAATTTCGATGAAAGAGGGTGAAGCGGCCTTTATTCATCATGCGCGTCAGGTCCGGCGTTACGGCGCGGCGATGGTGGTCATGGCGTTTGACGAAGTGGGTCAGGCGGATACCCGCGCCCGTAAAATTGAGATCTGCCGCCGTGCTTACCGGATCCTCACCGAACAGGTCGGTTTCCCGCCGGAAGATATTATCTTCGACCCCAACATCTTTGCGGTCGCCACCGGCATCGACGAACACAACAACTACGCCATGGATTTCATTGGTGCCTGCGAAGATATCAAGCGCGAGCTGCCCCATGCGATGATCTCCGGCGGCGTCTCCAACGTATCGTTTTCATTCCGTGGCAACGATCCGGTGCGTGAAGCGATACATGCCGTCTTTCTCTATTACGCCATCCGTAAAGGCATGGATATGGGCATCGTCAACGCAGGCCAGCTGGCGATTTATGATGATTTGCCGGCAGAACTGCGCGAGGCGGTAGAGGATGTGATTCTTAACCGGCGGGATGATGGCACCGAGCGGCTGCTGGCGCTGGCGGAGAAATACCGTGGCGGCAAAAGCGATGGCTCGCAGGAAAAACAGCTCGCGGAATGGCGCAGCTGGGACGTGGTGAAACGGCTGGAGTATTCGCTGGTCAAGGGGATCACCGAGTTTATTGAGCAGGATACCGAAGAGGCGCGCCAGCAGGTACCACGGCCGATAGAGGTGATTGAAGGCCCGCTGATGTCCGGCATGAACGTCGTCGGTGACCTGTTCGGTGAGGGCAAGATGTTCCTGCCGCAGGTGGTGAAATCGGCGCGCGTGATGAAGCAGGCGGTGGCGTATCTGGAGCCCTTTATCGAAGCCAGCAAAGAGGCGGGGCGCAGCAACGGTAAAATCGTGCTGGCCACGGTCAAAGGCGACGTGCACGACATCGGGAAAAATATTGTCGGCGTGGTGCTGCAGTGTAATAACTACGAAATCATTGACCTTGGCGTGATGGTGCCGGGTGAAAAAATTCTCAAAACGGCGCGCGAAGTGAATGCGGACATCATCGGCTTATCAGGCCTGATTACGCCGTCGCTGGATGAGATGGTCAACATGGCGAAAGAGATGGAGCGTCAGGGCTTTACCTTACCGCTGCTGATTGGCGGCGCGACCACCTCGAAGGCGCATACCGCTGTCAAAATTGAGCAGCATTACAGCGGCCCGACGGTCTACGTGCAGAACGCCTCACGAACCGTTGGCGTGGTGTCGTCGCTGCTCTCCGCCACCTTAAAAGAGGATTTCGTCGCCCGAACCCGCAAAGAGTACGAGACCGTGCGCATTCAGCATGCACGCAAAAAGCCGCGCACGCCGCCGGTCTCGCTGCAGGCGGCGCGCGATAACGCCACCTCAATTGACTGGGAGAGTTACACGCCACCCGTGCCGCACCGTCCCGGGGTCAGCCAGGTGGAGGCCAGCATTGAAACGCTGCGCAACTACATCGACTGGACGCCATTCTTTATGACCTGGTCGCTGGCGGGCAAATATCCCCGCATCATGGAGGATGAGGTGGTGGGTGAAGAGGCGCAGCGTCTGTTTGCCGATGCCAATGCGATGCTCGACAAATTAAGCCAGCAGTCGCTGCTGAAGCCACGTGGCGTGGTCGGTATTTTTCCGGCTAACCGGGTCGGCGATGATATTCATCTCTACAGTGATGAGCGGCGTGATGAGATTTTGTGTGTGAGTCATCACTTACGCCAGCAGACCGAAAAAACCGACTTCGCCAACTACTGTCTGGCGGATTTTGTGGCCCCGAAATCGAGCGGCAAAGCGGACTATCTCGGTGCCTTCGCGGTGACCGGCGGGCTGGAAGAGGATGCGCTGGCGGAGGCGTACGATCGTCAGCATGACGACTACAACAAGATCATGGTGAAAGCGCTGGCTGACCGTCTGGCGGAAGCCTTTGCCGAATACCTGCACGAGCGTGTACGTAAGGTGATCTGGGGCTTCGCGCCTAACGAAAATCTCAGCAATGAAGAGCTGATTCGGGAAAATTATCAGGGGATACGTCCGGCGCCAGGCTATCCGGCCTGCCCGGAGCACACTGAGAAAGCCGCCATCTGGCGTCTGCTGGCGGTGGAAGAACAGACCGGCATGAAGCTCACCGAATCCTTTGCCATGTGGCCGGGCGCGTCAGTCTCTGGCTGGTACTTCAGCTATCCTGACAGCCGCTATTTCGCCGTAGCGCAGATCCAGCGTGACCAGGTGGAAGATTATGCGGTACGCAAAGGGATGTCGTTAACGGAAGTTGAGCGCTGGCTGGCGCCGAATCTCGGCTACGACGCGGACTAAATAAAAAAGCGGCCTGAGGGCCGCTTCAGACTGCTGACAAATCCAGCTCCGGTTAAATCTGGCAGCAATGAAGAAACTCAACGCGCAGGGAACCCGGTCAGAGGAGGAAAGCGTCCCGCGCCAGGGACGGCGCTGGCCGAGCGGCCAGGGATGGCATTAGCGCCTTTCCGATCTGACCGGGTTCCCTGAGCAGGCGCGATCTCATTGCTATGCTTTGCTTCAGGCGTATGCTCCCTGAGCCTGCTTTCTGTTAACCGCATGAAACGGCCCTGAGGCCGCCATCTGCTTAGTTAAAGCGCGCGTCGCGATCGGACGTCAGATCATAAAGCTGGTACTTGCGACCCAGCATCTGACCGCCATCACGCGTCAGCGGCACCCAGTTCACCTGCGCGCGACCGCGCGTTGGCGTCACGGTGAACAGATCCATTGGGATGGAGATATAGAAGCCTTTGGTGAAGTCGCCTTCGCCATACTCTTCAGACGAGACGTTGGTTTTGGTGGCATAGACACCCACCATCACGCCGCTGTCGAAGCGCTTCGACACATCGACCGTCACGCCTTTATCTTTCGCCAGATACTGACCGACGCTGGTTTTCACCAGTACATCCTGCATGAACCATGGACGCCAGTAACCCGTCAGGTTGCCGGTTGAGGCTTTATAGCGATTGAACTGCATCATGTTGTCCCAGTCACGCTGACGGACATAGTTGGCATCGACGCCCACCGCCCAGTTCGCATCGACCGGACGATAGAGCAGCTCGCCGCCCACGCCGCCGTACATCGTCTCCAGGTACCCGCCGTAAACCTGACCATAGAAGCCGTTACCGAGGTGGCCCATATAGTTTGCCTGCAGATCGTTGACGTAGACGTTGTTCTCAACGTAGTCGCGGATATGGGTACGCACGCGCGGCAGCGAAGAATCCGCCGGTGCGCCGTTGTAGTTGAACTTGTCGTAGTTGTTGGCGAGGTTACCAAACAGACTACCGCCCACCAGCAGGTGATCCGTCAGCCAGTAATCAGCGTTAGCCATTACGCCGACCTGATACATATAGAAGCTTTCCGGGCCGCCCACCGACTGATTCAGTACCGGAGAGAGGCTGTAGTTCAGGCGATCCTGACGGATAAACATCCCCTGCTCAGTGGTACCCGGATCGACCGGTTCTTTGCGGGTCTGTTGCAGTGGCTGCTCATGGCCCAGCGGATAGCCTTCCAGATTGTTACGCAGGCTGGCGACCTGCGTCTCAGTCGTCACCTGTGGCATGTTAAAGCGCGACTCGGTGACATTGATGGTGTCGATGCCGTCAGGCAGGTGGTTCATAATGATGCGGTTCGCGCGATCCACCCCTTCACGGGTATCGCGATACTTCGTCTGCTCGCCTGACACATAGATCGTGTGACCCTGAGTCTGAATACGCGGACCATCGAGACCGGCATTGTATTTCAGATCGGTCAACTGAGTGCCCACCACCGTCGGCTCCAGCAACTTAGGTTGCGGCTGCGGATTGTAGGAAGGCTTCTCACTGTCGATGTGCGCCTGACGCAGATCGTTGAAGTTGGTGCGAATGGTGACACCAAACATAAAGGTGTTACCGCGTTCGTAGCTGGCGTTGATGTCAGCCCAGTCGGTCACGCGATAAATCGCGCCGACGTTGAGCTTGCTGCGCTGCTCAAGGCGACCAGCAAAGTCATTCTGGTAGTCGTTGCCCTCATACTCCATTTTAAGGCGCAGCGGCTGCCAGGGCGTCTGATACTCCACGCCGCCAAACAGCGCCGTCGGGCCGTGGAACATCTGCGAGCCGTTGATTGAACCCGCTTCGCCCACCTGCGGACGCTGGCAATAGCTGTCGCTGTATGAGCAGAAGGGGTTCTTCACGGTGCCGCTGTTGCCGAGATAGCCCCAGCCAAGCCCCAGGGTAAAGTCGAACGGTCCCCATGCTTTGGTCGCCACCAGATATTCGCTGTCGAACAGACCGGTACCGCCCAGATCGCGGGTTCCCACCGCCACTTCCGGCAGCCAGAAGCCCTCCTGCCACAGACGGAGTTTCAGGTCGAAGGCTTTATCTTTATAGCTCTGCGTGCCGCTGAATTCTGAGACCGCACTGTACTGACGGGTGCGCACGTCGGTATACCGCACCGTGGTCTCCAGCCAGGGAAAGAGCTGCAGTGACGCGGAGTAGTATCGGTACTGATCGTTGTCGCGCGCGTTGAGGCTGAACTCGCCCTCTTTGGCCATTCGCGCCGTCGGCACCTGCATCAGACCCACGCCGCCGAAATCGGATTGTGAAGGGCCCACCGGCTCGGGCCAGGTGTCAGCCTGCGCCTGACAGGCTGCCGCCACAGAAACAGCCAACAGGCTGAAGAGATAACGTTTTTTCATCAGTCTGGTATCCGGTGAGTCAGTACGGAAAGGATGCGTTCATTAAGATCTTCATAGCTGCCTGGCAGGCTCCATGACGAAAAGCCGAGCCAGATAATGCTGCCTGGCTCCACTTCCGCGTGGCGATGATTCCAGTAGGCAACCGGCACCTGCTGTGTGGCGCCTGAAGGTGCAATCACGGTGACAAAATTGCGTTCTGCCCCGGAGAGTGCGTCATGACCATCCAGATAGTCGCGTACTGATTTACCCGGCTGCCAGCTCACTTTGCCTGCGCCGCTCAGCGCGCCGAGCAGCAGCACAGAATCTGAGGGGGCCTGCAGATAGAGGTCATAGCTGCCTTCCAGCCGACGGTTGTCAGCCGGATGCAGACGGATCCAGTCCGGGTCGAGCGACGTGAACTGGCGACCTGCCACTTTGATGGCGCTCAGCTGGCGGATCACTTCATCAATGGCCGCCGCCCGATCGCCGCTGCTGTCGGCACGCCAGTCACGTAACGCGCCCAGCGTCTGTTGATAGTGCTGCTGTGCCACTGCGCTGGCGCCGCGCTCGGCAATAAAGGTCGCACGCCAGTCAGTGTTGACCTGCAGTGGAGGCAGAGTCACCAACTGGGAGAGATCCGCGACCTGGCTCAGCTCAGCCTGACCGCCGTTGTGCGGTGCATGAACGATAACCTGCGCAGTTGCCTGCGCTTCTGCGGCGCTGAACAGGCTCAGCCCGGCCAGCAAAAAAGTGATTTTTTTCATGATTTCGCCGGCTTCAGAATAGTGATATCTACAGGGAAGGCGTCTGCCGCCAGCATCTGATGGGCCTGCACCACATCGCCGCTGCTGTTATCGATCCAGAAGGTGTTTTCCCACTTGCGGTTACTGCTGTCGATGCTCACCTGTTCATGCCAGACGCGGCACGGAATGCGGTTGCCCGCCACGGTCAGGACTTCGTCGGTGCCGCGCTGGAAGGTTGAACGCACAGTCGCGCCGCGAACCTTGCCCTGTTCGGTCCACTGCACGATGCGGGTCCAGCCTGCGCCGTTGCTGATATGCAGGCTGTCAGCGAGCGGATCCTGTTGCAGATTGCTGACGTTCAGCAGGTTATCCGGCAAGCCCAGGGTTTTAACCAGGCGGCCATGCTGTGTCACCAGCATCGCCTGATCCTGTGTCACCCATTTCTGCTGACCTTTCTCGTTGTAGCCGAGCACTACAAAAATGCGCGGACCTTCATTCAGGCGAGCATAGAGACTGGCATAGGGAAGATTGTTGACCTGTTGATCGGTAACGGTCACGTCGTCCGGACCGTTAACCGCAAGCAGCAGAGTCTGTTCAAGACCTTTTTGCGTTTGTGTACAGGCCTGCAGCAGCAGGCAAGCGAGCAGCAGAGGAAGTTGGCGCACTGTGTGTCCCTGATAAGTCATGCCAAAGTAAAAAATAACCACACAGGCGTGTGGTTATGTTTAAAGGTGCTCTGCCCGTCCCGTTCCGGCTGCAGAAATACAGGTTACGTGGCTCAGCGTCCTCACTCACCGAAGTCAGTGGTTCAGCCTCTGCCCGTTTGCTGCAGATCAGCAATCAGACGGGGGTCGGGCATCCATCAACGAGTGGTGCTCGTCGTGGTCGTGGTTGTTGTACCGGTATTTGCACCGTCACCACCGCCAGAAGCGGCAATGCCGAGCCCGACCAGCGCGCCAAGTGCACCGATACCCACAGCGGTCGACGTGCCAGCAGAGATTGCTCCCGCCTGCGCGCCAGCTGCGGTACCAGCTTCTTCCGGCGCAGCAAATGCGCTGGAAGAGACGGCAACGAAGATCAAGGCTGCACCGGCAACCATAGTTTTTTTCATAACAGCGTTTCCTGCATTGAGTGAATGAAGGATCTCTGTCCGCTGAGGTTGCAACGCAGTCAGACTGCGGCAAAATCGACGGACAGTCCCATTGCGGGCGCGTTCAGTATAGGGCAACAAAATACCAGAGTTCAGCACCGGAAAAACCAGGGTGAATAGCGGGGTGGGCGCGTGATTTAATTAGCTGGATTGGGGATAACTACTTTTTATATCGGAATATTTCGGGCTGATGCCAGATATTTCGCTACTGGCGAATCAATTGCAAAGCGGAATGTTCTTTTTTATTAATATCTGGTACGGAATAAGAATAATCAGAATTTACTCAGGATTGCTGAAACTGAATATGATTATGAATCAATAGCTAACAATAGAGATTGCCCCATTTCAGGACCATTTTATACTTTATGCTGGCCCGTTCAGTGTATCGATGTTCAGAATTATCTTAGGTTATTTTAAGACTTTTCCCTGACAACCCATGCTCTCCGACGATATAAACAGCCCATTCAGATGTAAAAACAGACAAAAAAAGGGCGGCAAAGTGGCCGCCCGATGAAATTAACGCCGATTAACGCCAGGATTTATAGCGGTTAATTAAGGCATTAGTGGAGCTGTCGTGAGTGGTCACTTCGTCCTCGTTTTCCAGTTCCGGCAGAATACGGTTCGCCAGCTGCTTACCTAATTCCACACCCCACTGATCGAAAGTGAAGATATTCAGGATGGCACCCTGAGTGAAGATTTTGTGCTCATACAGGGCAATCAGTGCGCCCAGGCTGTAAGGGGTAATCTCACGCAGCAGAATGGAGTTAGTCGGGCGGTTACCTTCAAACACCTTGAACGGCACGATATGGGCCACAGACTCTGCAGATTTACCGGCATCGGTAAACTCTTTCTCTACGACGTCCCGTGACTTACCAAACGCCAGCGCTTCAGTCTGGGCAAAGAAGTTAGAGAGCAGCTTCGGATGGTGATCCGCGAGCGCATTATGGGTAATGGCCGGCGCAATAAAGTCGCACGGAACCAGCTTGGTACCCTGGTGGATCAGCTGATAAAACGCGTGCTGACCGTTGGTGCCAGGTTCGCCCCAGATGATTGGGCCAGTCTGGTAGTCCACCGGATGACCGTCACGATCCACATACTTGCCGTTTGACTCCATATTGCCCTGCTGGAAATAGGCGGCGAAGCGGTGCATGTACTGGTCGTAAGGCAGAATCGCTTCGGTTTCAGCACCAAAGAAATTGTTGTACCAGATGCCAATCAGCGCCAGCAGCACCGGCAGGTTCTGCTCAGCCGGCGCAGAGGCGAAGTGCTGGTCCATGGCATGTGCGCCGCTCAGCAGCTGCTCGAAGTTATCGAAACCAATCGAGAGAATGATCGACAGGCCGATCGCTGACCACAGAGAATAACGGCCGCCAACCCAGTCCCAGAATTCAAACATGTTGTTAGTGTCGATACCAAATTCGCCCACCGCTTTGGCGTTGGTCGACAGCGCAGCAAAGTGTTTCGCTACGTGCTGCTGGTCGCCCGCCGTTTTCAGGAACCAGTCGCGCGCGCTGTGGGCGTTGGTCATGGTTTCCTGGGTGGTGAAGGTTTTCGATGCCACCAGGAACAGGGTGGTTTCCGGGCTGAGGTCTTTCAGCGTTTCGGCGATGTGGGTGCCGTCAACGTTAGAGACAAAATGCATGTTCAGATGGTTTTTGTACGGGCGCAGCGCTTCAGTCACCATAAACGGGCCGAGGTCAGAGCCGCCGATACCGATATTCACCACGTCGGTGATCGCTTTACCGGTATAGCCTTTCCATTCGCCGCTGATGATGCGCTCAGAGAAGCCTTTCATCTTATCCAGCACCGCGTTGACCTCTGGCATCACATCTTTGCCATCCACCAGAATCGGCGTGTTACTCCGGTTACGCAGCGCGACGTGCAGCACCGCACGATCTTCGGTGCGGTTAATCTTCTCACCCGAGAACATAGACTTAATGGCACCGCTCAGGTCGGTCTCTTTGGCCAGCGCCTGTAACTTATCGAGGGTTTCCTGGGTGATGCGGTTTTTGGAGAAATCCACCAGCATCTGATCATCAAAGGTGGCAGAGAATTTGGCAAAACGATCGGCATCCTGGGCGAACAGATCGGCAATTTCTACCGACTTCATCTGCTCAAAATGCTGTTGCAGCGCTTTCCAGGCTGCGGTTTGTGTCGGATTGATATTTTTCATGGCAACACTCTTGTTGATATTAAGAACCGTCATTCCATCGGAGGCACATCATGCCCGTTTAGCGTTTCAGTATGACCACAGTTGTAACTGAAAGGAAAAATTTTGTCAGCGCGCGCCGGACAGGCGATCTGAACGCCGCTGTTTATCGCCAGCATTCACTGGCGCGAACAGCCGGCGGACCGCAGAGGCAACGCGCGGTAAAGTGTGACGCGAAAGTCTGCGCAAAACGTTGTGCCGTATCAGGGATTGCTGCATGGGCTGAACCCATTAAGCACTGTAGCCGCTGCGGCGCAGAGTCATTTGTTTTCTGATGCGGCGCTCCGGGCATCGCTGACATTGACAGCAGGTCCAGAAAAGGCTAGATCTATGCGCCTACTTGCGCACCTGTGCGCAAGCCAGAAGAGGCGCGTCGCCCAGGCAGTGTGTTGGAGGAACCGTATCCGGTGAAAACACATGATGGGGAGCGACGCCGAGGTGGGTCAGCACGCGGTGTGCTGCCTGTCGGCTACAGGGGCTGAATCCTCTGGGTTGTCACCAGAAACGTCTGCAGTCGACGTTTCGCAAGGTGGGGCGCTTCTGGGTGACTCGTCTATCCGATCTTGTCCGCCCGTTTCTGCTCTTTCCTTGTGCCTGGCTGAAAGAATGTTTCTCGACCCTTTCATCGGCGAGAACAAGATAACCTGACACGAGGTCCTACATGTCTCAAACACTGATAGTGGCAAAATTCGGCGGCACCAGCGTAGCCGATTTTGAAGCGATGAACCGCAGCGCCGATGTGGTGTTGCAGGACGCCAGCACGCGTCTGGTGGTGCTCTCTGCTTCGGCGGGCATTACTAATCTGCTGGTTGCGCTGGCTGAAGGCCAGCAGGCTCCCCAGCGCGCTGTGCTGCTTGATGATATCCGCCGTATCCAGTACGCCATTGTTGATCGCCTGCAGCGTCCGGAAGTGATCCGCGATGAAATCGATCGGATGATCGACAATATCAGCATGCTTTCCGAAGCCGCCTCACTGGCCACCTCGAATGCCCTGACCGATGAACTGGTCAGCCACGGTGAGCTGATGTCATCACTGCTGTTTGTGGAAATTCTGCGTGAACGCCAGGTTAATGCGGAGTGGTTCGATGTCCGCAAGGTAATGCGTACCGACGATCATTTTGGCCGGGCAGTACCGGATGTACAGGTGCTGGCGGAGCAGGCGACGGCGCAGTTACAGCCGCGCATTGAGCAGGCATTGGTCATTACTCAGGGGTTCATCGGCAGTGAAAGCGAAGGGCGCACCACCACCCTGGGTCGCGGCGGCAGTGATTACACCGCCGCGCTGCTGGGCGAAGCGCTGAATGCGGCGCGTGTGGATATCTGGACGGATGTGCCGGGCATCTACACCACCGATCCGCGCGTGGTGCCGACGGCGAAGCGTATTGATGAAATTACTTTTGAAGAAGCCGCTGAAATGGCGACGTTCGGTGCGAAAGTGCTGCACCCGGCGACGCTGCTTCCCGCCGTACGCCGGGGTATTCCGGTATTCGTCGGTTCCAGCAAGGATCCGGCAGCCGGTGGGACCCGCGTCTGCAATGAAACCCGCAACCCGCCGCTGTTTCGGGCGCTGGCGCTACGCCGTAAGCAGACGCTGTTAACGCTGCACAGCCTTAACATGCTGCATACGTTTGGTTTTCTTGCTGAACTCTTCAATATTCTGGCGCGTCATAACGTCTCGGTTGACCTGATCACCACCTCCGAAGTGAGCGTGGCGCTTACGCTCGACACCACCGGATCGACCTCAACCAGTGCCAGCCTGCTGACCCAGGCTTTACTGACTGAACTCTCGTCGCTGTGCCGGGTTGAAGTGGAAGAAGATCTGGCGCTGGTCGCGATTATCGGCAACCAGCTGTCAAAAGCGTGCGGCGTCGGCAAAGAGGTGTTTGGTGTGCTCGACCCGTTCAACCTGCGGATGATTTGCTACGGTGCCAGCAGCTACAACCTCTGCTTCCTGGTACCGGGCAACGATGCTGAAAGCGTGGTACGTACGCTGCATCGTAATCTGTTCGAGTAAACTTCTCTGCCATTCAGGCCGCGTCAGCGCGGCCTGAAAAACGGCAAGAATGGTTCATATCTCCCTCATTACTCCCCGGCACGCGACTTCCGATAAATCCCATTAATACAGAAAGTTACATTCTGTTATTGCCAAATGGCAACCCCTTTCTCTGCGCATTTCGTGCACCTGCATTGCGCTCCCTTTCCACAGATTTATAATCCCGCCGCTGAATCAATTCACCCAAATTTAGGAAATATCATGAAAAGGTTAGTCGCAGAGGCGCTGGGTACCTTCGTGCTGGTGGCCGGCGGTTGTGGAAGTGCCGTGCTGTCAGCTGCGTTCCCGGAGCTGGGCATTGGCTTCATGGGCGTGGCGCTGGCTTTCGGGCTGAGCGTGCTGGTCATGGCGTATGCGGTCGGTCACATCTCAGGCGGGCACTTTAACCCGGCGGTGACCCTGGGATTAGTGGCAGGCGGACGTTTTCCCGCGTCTCAGGCTATCCCTTACATCATCGCGCAACTGGCTGGCGGCATTGCCGCTGGCGCGGTGCTCTATCTGATCGCCAGCGGTAAAGGCGACTTCAGTGCAGCGGCCAGCGGCTTTGCGGCGAATGGCTACGGTGAACACTCGCCGGGCGGCTTCAGCCTGCAGTCAGGTATGATCGCCGAAGGGGTGATGACCGCTATCTTCCTGATTGTGATCATGGGTGCCACCAGCGAGCGCGCGCCGAAAGGCTTTGCACCTATTGCGATTGGCCTGGCGTTAACCCTGATTCATCTGATCAGCATTCCGGTGACGAATACCTCGGTTAACCCGGCACGCAGCACCGCGGCAGCCCTGTTCCAGGGTGACTGGGCGATCTCTCAGCTGTGGATGTTCTGGTTAATGCCGATTATCGGTGCCGTGATTGGTGGTTTGATCTACCGCGGTTTAGAGGAAAAAGCAGCGTAATTTCGTCAATAATCAGCGGATCGGCAGCAGTCGATCCGCATTTTCCCGCCTCGACCCATCTTCGCCTTACGCCATGATAATGAAATGTTATGATCCGGCCTTCGTCACGGCAGTCGTTCCTGCATGATGACTCTCTATGGCAAATCTGCATAAAACATAACATTCTTATAAGGAAGTCTGGCTATGCTCGCCACGTTAACCCGCCTGTTCCCGCTCTGGGCCGTGCTGTTGTCTGTCGCCGCTTATTACTCTCCAGGTACGTTTCTCGGCATCGGACCCTGGGTCACTTATCTGCTGATGCTGATTATGTTCGGCATGGGTGTGACCCTGAATATCGACGATTTTAAACGGGTCCTGACCCGACCTGCGCCGGTGATTGCCGGAACCTTTCTGCACTATCTGGTGATGCCGTTAGCCGCCTGGGGACTGGCAAAACTGTTTCATATGCCGCCCGATCTGGCTGCCGGTATGATTCTGGTCGGCTCAGTTGCCAGCGGCACCGCCAGCAACGTCATGATCTATCTGGCGAAGGGGGATGTGGCGCTGTCGGTGACGATCTCGTCAGTCTCTGCGCTGGTGGGTGTATTCGCCACGCCGCTGTTAACCCGCTTTTATGTTGATACCCACATTCAGGTTGATGTGGCTGGCATGCTGCTGAGCATCGTGAAGATCGTCGTGATCCCCATCTCCCTGGGACTGATCATTCATCACAGCATGAACAGCGTGGTTCGCCGGGTGGAACCCTGGCTGCCTGCGTTTTCGATGGTCTGTATTCTGCTGATCATCAGTGCGGTGGTGGCGGGCAGTCAGGCCTTTATTGGATCGGTGGGTCTGATGGTGATCGCGGCGGTGATCCTGCATAACGCGATTGGCCTGCTTGGCGGCTACTGGGGCGGTAAGCTGTTTGGCTTCGATGAGTCAACCTGCCGTACCCTGGCGCTTGAGGTCGGCATGCAAAACTCCGGTCTGGCGGCGACGCTGGGAAAACTCTACTTCTCACCACTGGCGGCATTGCCAGGCGCGCTGTTCTCGGTGTGGCACAACCTGTCAGGTTCACTGCTGGCGGGTTACTGGTCAGGGAAGCCGATTAAGAAGAAGTAACAGTGGCGGCGCATTATTGCACTGCGCCGCATCTCACTGCTGCCGCGCCGGACGATCGTCGCTCCGGCGCGGCAGGTTATTCACTCCACTCAGTTTTATTCATAGTCACGTTCATCGTCGGGCTGTTCCAGCACCGTGTAGGCCACACTACAAAACAGTGAATTCAGGCGCTTCATGTCGCCCAGTAAACCGAGATGCAGCGAACTGGTCTCAATACTCTGCACGTTCTTCTGGTGCAGGCGGTCAACATGCGCATGAGAGTAGCGGCGGATCATCAGACGGAAGCGATGTTTAGCGCGGCGCAGACGTTTAGCACTGGTGATATCGTGTGACAGAAACACCGACAGACTCATTCTGAGGTTAGCGATCAGCAGCTCATGCAGCTCCTGCAGCTCTTTTAATCCCTCGGCAGAGAACGCGCGGCCCGCTGCCAGTGACTTGTCAGCGACATCGCCGCTCATCCGCTCGATGATGTCCCCGGCCTGCTCCAGATTTAGTGACATTTCAATGATTTCGCCCCAGCGACGTGAGTCCTCTTCGGGGAGGTCCTCTTTTGGCATCCGCGCCAGATAGAGTTTGATGGCGGTATAGAGCACATCGACATCATCATCCAGCCTGCGCACCGTGCGTTCCTCGCGGGATTCGCCATGTACCACCTTATTAAACGCCTCCAGCATCTGCTCCAGCACGTCGCCCATGCGTAACGCTTCGCGGGCGGCATTCACCAGCGCCAGCGCCGGCGTATCCAGCGCGCTGCGATCGAGGTGCTTCGGCTTGAGGTGCAGCGCGTTATCCACGTCGTCGGCGATCATACGGCGACAGAGGCGCGCCATCAGGTCAGCAAACGGCACCATCGCCACGCAGCGGATCAGGTTGTAAAACACATGGAAGAAAATCACTAACTCTTCATCGTTGACCGGCAGCTTATCCAGCCACTCCGCCACAATATCGACAAACGGCAGGATGAACACACAGCCGATCAGCTTGAACAGCAGGCTGCCGAGCGCCACGCGCTTGCCCGCAGCATTCGAGCCGCTGGCGTTGATCATCGCCAGCAGGCCGCTACCGAGATTGGCACCAATCACCAGACAGAGCGCCACCTTGAATGAAATCACGCCGGTGGCGGTGAGCGTCGCGGTGATCAGCACCGCGGCCAGGCTGGAGTAGCTGATGATGGCGAACACCGCACCCAGCAGCGCATCGAGCATCACGTCGCCGGTCAGGCTGGAGAAAAGCACCTGGACACCGGCGGCCTGGGTAATCGGGCGAGCCGCTTCGACAATCAGCTGCAGCGCCAGCAATATCAGGCCCAGGCCAATACTGGCCCGGCCTAACTGACCCGCACGGGTCTGCTTGCGGCTGAGGAAGAACACCACGCCAAAGAAGATAAACAGCGGTGAGAGCCAGGAGAGATCAAACGTCAGGATACGCGCCATAATCGCGGTGCCGACATCCGCGCCAAGAATCACCACCAGCGCGGGCGTCAGGCTGACCAGATTCTGCGCCACAAAAGAGGTCACCAGCAGCGTGGTGGCGTTGCTGCTCTGCACCAGCGTGGTCACGCCAATGCCCGCCAGAAACGCCATCGGTTTTTTTTCTATGCTGCGGCTCAGGACGCGGCGCAGATCGGCACCGTAGACCCGCATGATGCCGGTTCGTACGATATGCGTGCCCCAGACCAGCAGGGCCACCGCAGAGAGTAAATTAAGCAGGGTTAACACGTGGTGTCGCTCCTCGAATGTCAGGCTCAAAGCACAGACTGCCAGCCTGACGGAAGAGAGCAATCTGTGAAGGGGATTGCCGTGCTATGCGTGATTTTTTCCTGTGTTTTAAGCCACCTGGCGCAAAGTCGACATCTCCAATTGTAGACCAATCTTCCTGCCAGCGGGATGCAAATCCGCCGCCGATCGGTTAAGCACATCAACCGAAAGTTCCACATCATGCGCCCGGATACGATAGCGGATCACGTTGCCCAGCAGGCTGTGGCTGAGGATTTCCGCAGGAATGCCCTGGCCCGGCGCGGTGAACAGCATTGATTCCGGGCGAATGGCCACCTGGCTGTGGAAAGGCTGACCGGTCAGTCGCGTCGCCTGCTCAGCACTCAGCAGGTTGTAGTTGCCAATAAATCCGGCGGCGAAGAGATCGACCGGTTGGGTATAGAGCGCTTCGGCATCGCCATTCTGCACGATTTTGCCCCGGTTCATCAGCACGATACGATCGGAGAGCGTCAGCGCCTCCTCCTGATCGTGGGTGACGAACAGGGTGGTGAGATTCAGCTCGCGCTGGATGCGCCGGATTTGATCGCGCAGATGGCGGCGAATACGTGCATCCAGCGCTGACAGCGGTTCATCCAGCAGCAGCAGACGCGGACGCGTCACCAGCGAACGAGCCAGTGCCACGCGCTGGCACTGCCCGCCTGACAACTGGTGCGGATAACGGCGCGCATAATCATTGAGTTCAACCAGCTCCAGCACCTCCAGCACCCGCTGGCGAATCTGCGCTTCGGGCAGTTTCTGCATCTTCAGGCCAAATGCGACGTTCTTCTCTACCGTCATGTTGGGAAACAGCGCATAGCTCTGAAACACCATACCGATGGCGCGCTTCTGTGGGGCCAGCGGCACGATATCTTTGCCCTCCAGCCTGATTTCACCGCTGTCGACGCCGGTTAATCCCGCCAGACAACGCAGCAGCGTCGATTTACCGCAGCCGCTGGGGCCGAGCAGGGTGACAAATTCCCCTTCAGCGGCGCTGAAATCGATTTGCTCAAAAATGGGCGTGGGTCCATAGGACTTGTTCAGCTCTCTGACCTCAAGGTAACTCATATTCAGCCTCGTTCGGGATTCAGGGCGTTGGCCAGCCAGGTAACCAGCAGCACCACAAAGAAGTAGGAGATCACCAGCGCGCTGGTGAAGTGACCGCTGCCGTTACGCATGTTGAAGAGGTAAACCTGCAGGGTTTCATAGCGGTTGCCGACCAGCAGGTTAGCGAAGACAAATTCGCCAATCAGGAAGGAGAAAGAGAGCAGCACGGCAATCAGCATCCCTTTGCGCAGGTTGGGCAGCACGACCCACAGCGCCGCCTGCCAGGTGCTGGCACCCAGCAACTGCGCGGCATCAATCAGCTCTTTGAGGTTGATCGCCTGCATATTGTTCGCCAGCGCCCGGTAGATAAAGGGTAACGCGATAGTGAAATAACAGCCGATTAAGATCCACGGCGTGCCGGTCAGCATCAGCGGTGACGAAGAGTAGAGTTGCAGTAATCCCACTGACGACACCACCGGCGGCACGGCGAAAGGCATCAGGATCAGGACGTTCATCACCGCATCCAGTCGAGGAAAATAGTAAGCGATTACAAACATGGCAGGCAGCACCAGCACCAGCGAGAACAGAAGCGCACCCAGGCAAATCAGCAGCGAATGGCTCAGCGCCGTCAGAAATCGCGGGTCGCTCCAGAGCTGGATGAACCACTTCAGGCTATAGCCCTGTGGCAGAATGGTGTTACTCCAGTCGGACGACAGTGCATAAAGCAGTGTGGCCAGTAAAGGCAGTGCCAGCAGGGTAAAGAGTAACCCGACCATTATCCGGTGATAGAGGTGCTCAGCACGTGACATGGCGGCTCCTTTCATGGCTGTTTCGCATTGAGATAGCTACGGCGCACCAGATACTGCTGCACCAGGGTGATCAGCGCCATAATCGCCACCAGCAGCATCGCCAGCGCACTACCGGTGTTGGGATCCAGCGAGATATCGCCGGAGACCAGCGCGGCAATGCGCACCGGCACCACGTTGAAATTACCTGTGGTCAGGGCATAAATCGTGGCGTAAGCGCCCAGCGCATTCGCCAGCAGGATCACAAAGGTCCCGAGCAGCGCCGGAAACAGAATCGGCAGGCCGATGTGCCACCAGTAGTGCCAGCGGCTGGCACCCAGCAGCGCAGCGGACTCCTGCCACTCTTTTTTCAGCCCGTCGAACGCCGGGTAGAGCAGCAGCACGCCCAGCGGGATCTGGAACCAGGTGTAGACCAGCACCATGCCGTTGCGCGAGAAGAGTCTGAAGCTCTCAACCAGACCATAATGGCGCAACAGCAATGTCAGGCAGCCGTTCAGCCCCAGCAGAATCACAAAGGCAAACGCCAGCGGGACACCCGCAAAGTTGCTGGTCATATTGGTAAAAGCGATGAGAAAGCGCTGCAGTCGCCCGCCGCCAAGCTGATGCAGTGAATAGCCGGTGACCAGTGCAATCAGTAAGCCGTAGACGCTTGACCAGAGTGAGATATCCAGCGAAAAACGAAACGCCTGCTGGTAGAAGGGCGAGGTGAGAATGTCCTGATAGTTATCCCAGCCCCACTGGCTGTTCATCTCACTCCAGAAGCTGTTAATGGCGATCCACAACAGCGGTGCCAGCTGAAAGGCGACCCAGAACAGGGTGAACGGTAACAGCAGCAGCAGCGCGACTCCTTTTCCTCTCATCTCTTCGACTCCGCCAGCAGGCCGCGACAGACCGGCTTGTCATGTGCCACCTCAAGCAGTTCACACAGCGTGCCGCACAGATCGGTCTGCTGCGGTGCCAGGTCAGGCTGCAGCGAGAAAGCCCGGCCAAAGACAAACAGCGGCACCGTGGTCTCTTCCGGCAGAATGCCGCCGTGGGAGCGATCGTCATTCATGCCGTGATCGGCGGTCACCATCACCTGATAGCCCTCAGCCAGCCACAAGGGCATCCACTGCGACAGCAGGCCGTCGGCGATGCGTGCCCGGTTGCGGTACTGTGGCGAGGAGAGGCCCGATTTATGACCGGCATCGTCGATATTCATCGGGTGGATTAGCAGAAAATTGGGATCGTGACGCAGCCGCAGGCTCTCTGCATCTTCAAACAGATGCGAGTCGGGATAGCTATCGTCAGAATAAAAATGGCCATACTGAATGGGCAGGTCCGGCGCGTCAGTGTGACGATCGCGCGCCGGAACGAACGGCGTTCGGTTATAAAGCTCACTTACCCAGTGGTAGGCCGCCGCCGCAGTCGTCAGTCCCGCCGCTCGCGCAAAGTGAAAGATGCTGCGCTCGCGGCTTAACCGGCTGACGCCATTATGAATAATGCCGCTTCTGACCGGCGGAACACCGGTCAGAATGCACTCATAAAGCGGGCGTGACAGCGAGGGTAACTCACAGGTCATACGGTAATAAAATCCGTTGCCCTGCGAACATTCGGCATGCAGGTAACCCATTGCATGTTGTGCGACCTGATTGCTCAGGCCGTCCAGCACTACCAGGATGGTCTTCATTCCGTTCTCCCTGCCGCGAATTACTGCTGCATGTTGATGATGACGTTTTCCTGCCACAGGCGCGGCAGCATTTTCGACGATTTATCCCAGGCAGCCTGATCCTTCACCGGACGGGCATTTTTATATTCAGATTGCGGCAGCAGGCGAGCCTGAACGTCCGCTGGCAGCGTCAGATGTTCAGCACGGATCGGACGGGCATAGCCCTTCGCCAGATTGATCTGTCCCTGGTCTGAGAAGATATATTCGCGCGTCAGTTTTGCGGCGTTAGGGTGTTTCGCATATTTGTTGATGACGGTGGTGTAGCCGGAGGTCACGGAGCCATCAGACGGGATCACCACTTCGTAGCGGTTTTTGTCGATCTGGTCCCGGTAGTTAAGGGCGTTAAAGTCCCACACCACCGCCATCTGCACTTCGCCTTTTTCGATATTGGCAATCACCGGATCGGTAACGCCAAGACGACCCTGTTTAGCCAGATCGGCAAAGAAAGCCAGCGCCGGTTTCAGGTTCTTCTCATCGCCACCTAAGGCGTAGTTTGCCGCCAGTACGCCGTTAGCCGCCTGAGCTGCCACGCCGACGTCACCGATAGTAACCACATACTTACCTTTTTTCAGATCGGCCCAGCTATGGGGGATATCTTTAACCTGCTGCTTGTCGATCAGAAAGGCGATGGTGCCGGTATAGGCCAGCGCCCAGTGGCCATCTTTATCTTTAGCCCAGGCCGGAATCTGATCCCAGTGAGTGGGTTTATAGGGCTGGGTCACACCTTTAGCGACAGCGATCGGGCCAAAGGCGGCACCCACGTCACCGATGTCAGCGCTGGCGTTCTCTTTTTCTGCATCGAATTTCGCCAGCTCCTGCGCCGATGACATATCGGTATCGCTGTGCTTAAGGCCATATTTGCTGCTGATGTCGTTCCAGGTATCTTTCCAGTTAGCCCAGCTATCCGGCATCCCGACGCTGTTGACCTGGCCTTCACTGCGTGCCGCTTTTTCCAGTGCGGCAAGGTCGTTATCGGCGGCCTGCGCAACGGGCAGGGTGAGCACTACAGCACTGGCTACTACAGAGGCGATAAACGCTTTCATCTCAGTTGCTCCGGGTGTAAGTTGATGGGCCTGGCTGGTCTAGTCCAGCAAGAACCGAGCCAATGTAGCCCCTGTATATGAACGATTTATGACAGGGCGGCGCTGTGCGGGGGATGGGCGATGAAAGATGTGACCCGTTCGCCTGTCACAGGCGCGTTTACCTGAACAGTAAGAGTGCGGAGTCGCACCAAAATGAGGCTACTGTTGTGGAGTCGATAGCACTCAAAACGGCGGATGCGATCGCCAGCGTCCTGCTGACGCGTATTCAGGCCGGAGAGTTCAGCGCCGGGCGACTGCCGGCGGAGCGTGCCTTAAGCGAAGCGTTCAGCACGACCCGGATTACCCTTCGGGAAGCATTGGGCAAGCTGGAAGCCCAGGGGATGATCTACCGGGAACTGCGTCGCGGCTGGTTTATCGCACCGCCGCGGCTGATCTATAACCCGCTGCATCACAGCCACTTTCATGCCATGGCAATGGAGCAGGGACGGCAGGCGGCTACCGAGGTCATCGCCGCCGAACAGGTCGCGGCACACGACAGCGTGGCGACAGCGCTGCGGCTGGCCTCCGGTTCGTCGGTTTACTGCATCCGCCGCCTGCGGCGCATCGACGGGCGCGCGGTGCTCTATGTTGAACACTACCTCAATCCGCGTTTTTTTCCTGGTCTGCTTGATGAAGATTTGACCCGCTCACTGACCGATCTCTATGACCAGCGCTACGGCATTCGTTACGGCGGCGCGCGCTTCACCATCCTGCCCGGCCCGCTGCCGGAGGTCGCCGCACCCATGCTGAATGTGGCACCGGGCAGCCCCGGTTTGTTGATCACCCGCATCAATCGCAACCAGCAAAAAGAGGTGATTGATTGCGACTGTGAATACTGGCGTTACGATGCGCTCTGTGTTGATGTCGAGGCCTGAGGAGTTATTGTGATTTGCGTCACACTCGCGCATGATACCGCGCGCTAACAACTCCTTTTTTAAGGCGCAACATGAGTGACAAAAATCCTTTGGCCCGCCACCTTGCAACGGTACTGCAATGGGTGCTGAATCTGGGTCTGCTGAGTCTGGCGATCATCCTGATCGTCTTTTTAGGCAAAGAAACTATCCATCTGGCAAACGTGCTGTTTAACACCAGCGAGCAGTCATCCTCCTATCTGTTGATTGAGGGGATTGTCATTTATTTCCTCTACTTCGAATTTATTGCGTTGATTGTTAAGTACTTTCAGTCGGGATATCACTTTCCGCTGCGCTATTTTGTCTATATCGGTATCACGGCAATTATCCGCCTGATTATCGTCGACCATAAAAATCCCTTCGATACGCTCTGTTACTCTGCGGCGATTCTGATTCTGGTAATCACTCTGTGGCTGGCAAACAGCAACCGCCTGAAACGCGAGTAATCTCCCTGCCGTCTGTCATGACGGCAGGTGTTCGCATCGCGTCTCTGCGCTAAACTAGCGTCCTGAAAATTATTGGGAGTGGTGCTATGTCGCAAGACGCGCTCAGCTTATTACGTGCGCTCAACTGGCTTTCTCCGTCGCAGGCAACCCTTGCGCCGCCATTGCTCGACTGGCTGATGGAGGAGGATTCAATGACGCGCCGTTTTGAACAACATTGTCAGCGGGTCACGGTTCAGCCGCTGCGTGAAGGCTTTATCGACGCCAGCGAGTTGGGTGATGAAAAGGGCTTGTTGCCAGACGATCAACGCTTCTGGCTGCGTGAAGTGTTGCTGTTCGGCGACGATCAGCCCTGGCTGGCTGGCCGTACGCTGGTGCCGGAAAGCACCCTTAACGGGCCAGAAGCGATGCTGCAGCAGCTGGGCACCCGGCCGCTGGGTCGCTATCTCTTCTCCTCTTCAACGCTGACCCGCGATTTTATTGAGCCGGGGCAGGTGGAGGGATTGTGGGGACGACGTTCACGCCTGCGTCTCTCCGGCAAACCGCTGCTGCTGACTGAACTATTTTTACCGGCATCGCCGCTCTATCGCGATCTGGTCTGAGGATCCTGTGGTGCAAAATAGCTTAAGTATAAATAAATGGCGGGCCTACACGCGCCTGATGCGTATCGATAAGCCGATCGGTACACTGCTGCTGATGTGGCCAACGCTCTGGGCATTATGGCTGGCTGACATGGCGATCCCGCCGCTGCCGGTGCTGGCGGTGTTTGTTGCCGGGGTCATCGTGATGCGTGCGGCCGGTTGTGTGATCAATGACTACGCCGATCGCAAAGTAGACGGTCATGTCGAACGCACGAAGCATCGGCCACTGGCCAGCGGCGCGGTGAGTGCAAAAGAGGCTAAGCTGCTGTTCGTGATACTGGCTCTGGTAGCTTTTGCGCTGGTGCTGACCATGAACATGATGACGATTATGCTCTCAGTGGTGGGGCTGGCGCTGGCCTGGGTCTATCCCTTTATGAAGCGTTATACCCACCTGCCGCAGGTAGTGCTGGGTGCCGCCTTTGGCTGGGCCATTCCCATGGCATGGTCCGCAGTTAGTGAGTCCTTACCTCTGGTCTGCTGGCTGGTATTCATCGCCAACATCTGCTGGACGGTCGCCTATGACACTCAGTATGCGATGGTGGATCGGGATGATGACCTGAAGATTGGCGTGAAGTCGACCGCGATTCTCTTTGGCCGTTTCGACAAGCTAATCATTGGTCTGCTGCAACTGGCGACGCTGCTACTGATGGCGCTGGTTGGCCTCATGCTGCATCTGAACAGCGCCTTCTACTGGACGCTCTTGCTGGCCGCCGCGCTGTTTGTTTATCAACAGAAGTTGATCGCCGGACGCGAGCGGCAACCCTGTTTCCAGGCTTTTCTCAATAACAACTATGTCGGAATGGTGCTGTTCCTCGGTGTGCTGATGAACACCCCGCCGTTCAGCCAGCTGTTCTGACAGGGGATTCAGGCACAAAAAAGGCGACCTCATGAGGTCGCCTTTTTACTATGCGCGCTGGGGTCAGTCGTGCGCCACAGCGGTTTCAATCGTCATACGGACATCGCTGGTGACCAGGTCTGCCAGCATATGCCAGGTCGCCAGGGTCTGCGCAACATCGGCATCACCGCTGTCGCTGATATACCCTTCATCGCGCAGGGTCAGGACCAGTGAGGTAAAGACCGCTTTGTCGAAGAATTCCGGGGCATTGATACCGTGCAGCACCGACAGACGCTGTGCCAGCGTCCGGCTCTCTTTTTCCAGCGTGCCGCGGTTAATCGTCGGCTTGGCGCTGAGAATGGAGAACGTAATAGCATAGCGCTGCAGTGTTTCACGCACACCGGCGGCCAGCAGTTGCAGCGTGCGATAGCGCGCTGAGGAAAAGCGCAATTCGCCAGCTTCGAGCGTAATCAGGCCCTGGCGCGCCAGCTCCTGACTCAGTTCGGTCAGCAGTTGCGGCAGTTCATCGGTCTGCCAGCGCAGGAACAGCTCACTCTTCAGCATCGGGTAGATCAGGCTCACCTGACGCAGCAGTTCTGCTTCGCTCAGCGTTTGATGTTGCTGAACAATGGCGGCAATCAGCGACGGCATCACCAGCATGTGATGAATATTGTTGCGATAGTAGGTCATCAGCACCGCCTGCTCTCGCGGCAGAATGATGATGTCGCCAATGCTATCCTTTTCACTCTCAAACTTATTCATACCCATGGCGTGATCCAGCAGCGCTTCCGCTGAAAGATCGGGTACGGTCGCATTTGGCGAGTAAGGCACGTTGCGCAGCAACTGGGTATAGCACTCCAGTTGTTCAATCAGCTGTTCACGGGTTAGTGAGCGCTGACGTGACGCCAGCAGGGCGGTGACACAGAGGTTCATGGCGTTAGCCGCGCCCGCTTCATTGATACGCACCATCAGGCTGGCAGCAATATCGTTGACGGTTGGGGTTAACCAACTGGGACGCTGCGGCTCAATCGGATCGATGGCATCGCGCCATTCCGGCACCCGCTTATTGAGATAGTTGACCAGCGGCAGGGGTTCGCCAAAGTTCACGTAACCCTGACCGAGATTGCGCAGCTTGCGTAAGCCGCGCACCATCTGCATGAAGCCCTCTTTCTCTTTCGCCGCGCCGCGCAGTTCTTTAGCGTAAGTGCCCACTTCCATCACGTGCTCATAGCCGATATAGATCGGCACCAGCGTGATGGGGCGATTTCCGCCACGCAGCATCGCCTGCAGCGTCATGGCTAAGGTGCCGGTTTTAGGGTCCAGCAGGCGACCGGTTCGTGAACGGCCTCCTTCGACAAAGTACTCAACCGAATAGCCGCGGGTGAACAGCTCGCCGAGATATTCGCGGAATACCGTGGCGTAGAGCTTGTTGCCTTTAAAGGTACGACGAATAAAGAAAGCGCCCAGGCGACGGAAAATCGGGCCGGCTGGCCAGAAGTTGAGATTGATCCCGGCTGCGATGTGCGGCGGCACCAGACCCTGATGATAGAGCACATAGGAGAGCAGCAGATAATCCATGTGGCTGCGATGGCACGGCACATAGACAATCTCGTGGCCATCCTGCGCCAGCTGGCGGACTTTTTCGCCGCCATTGACGTTGATGCCCTGATAGAGCCGACTCCAGAGCCAGCCCATCACGCGGTCAGTTACGCGGATGGCTTCATAGGAGAAGTTTGCCGCAATCTCCTCCATCATCTCGACGGCATTCTGCTGCGCTTTCTCATGGGAGATTTTTTTGCTGCGAGCTTCATCCTCTACGGCTTTTTCAATCGCTTTGGATTGCAGCAGACGATTAAACAGATCCTGACGCGCCGGCAAGCGCGGGCCAATCGCCGCCAGCCGCTGGCGGGCAAAATGAATGCGCGCCACGCGAGCCAGCTTCTGGGCGATCGACTGATCCGTACCGTGTTCAGTTGCCATGCGGCGCAGCGACACCGTCGGCGAGAAGCGGACAAAACTGTCGCGCCCGTGCCAGATCACCGCAAAGAACTTCTGCACCCCGTTCAGCACCCGCAGGTGTGGCGTTGCTTCGCCCTGGACTTCACGTCCTGGTGCGCGGCCAAACATCACCGTGACCGGCAGCATCTGAATATCCAGCTTAGGGTTATTGCGATGCAGGTCCAGGTAATCGTGAAAGATTTTCACGGATTCAACGCTGGGCACAAAATAGGGGAAGACGCGTGGGCCATTGTGGATAAAGACGTGGCGCGGCAGCAGAGAACCATCAATCTCCAGCGGAGTGAGCGGGTCGGGCAGATGATGCCGCAGACACTGTGCGCGTAAAGTCAGTAAGTCGGCCTTCGAATCGTAAGGCAAAACATACATAATAGGTCGGGTCGGATCCAGACCATGTTCAGACACGGGATCGGCCGGAATGGCCTTACTTTTTACCAAAAACGACAGTGGTAAATTAAGCAGTTTGTAATAGAGTTTACGCCAACCTGACATAGACAACATGAAGCCTCTTGTTAGCAAAGCGCCGCAAGCATACCAGAAAGCGCAGCGAAGATCTGTGGTGGTGCCAATTGCACGCAGCCCAGACATTGACGTCAATCCGATGAAAGGGTTCCCACATCATGGCAAATAATGCCACCGGACTTATCAGAATAGTAAAAGCTGCAGGTTACTCATGGCAGGGGCTTCGTGCCGCCTGGCAACATGAAGCGGCGTTTCGGCAGGAAGCGCTGGCTGCGCTGGCCGCTATTGTTATCGCGTGCTGGCTGGATGTCGATGTGGTCTCCCGCATCCTCATGATTGGGGCGGTGGTGCTGGTGGTCATTGTTGAAATCCTCAATAGCGCCATTGAAGCAGTGGTCGACCGCATCGGTCAGGAGCATCATCCGCTGGCGGGCCGGGCAAAAGACATGGGCTCGGCGGCGGTGCTGATCAGCATCTTACTGGCACTCTTCGTCTGGATCGCGCTGCTCTGGACACATTTGCGATAAGCCTTCCATAACGCGTCTGAGGGCGCGTTTTCCCTGACAATCGGTTTCCATTTCACCAATACCTGTATATACTCACAGCGACTGTATAAACAACCAGGGGGCGGGATGAAAGCATTAACCAGCAGGCAGCAGCAGGTCTATGACCTGATTCGCGACCATATTTCTTCAACGGGCATGCCGCCTACGCGTGCCGAGATCGCCGCGCAGCTGGGCTTCCGTTCGCCGAACGCGGCAGAAGAGCATCTGAAAGCGCTGGCGCGCAAAGGCGTCATCGAGATCGTTTCCGGTGCATCGCGCGGCATTCGACTGTTAATGGAAGAAGAAGCCTCAGAAGGGCTACCGCTGATTGGCCGGGTTGCTGCCGGTGAGCCGATCATGGCGCAGGAACATATCGAAACCCACTACAAGGTCGATCCGGGCCTGTTTAAGCCGTCTGCTGACTTCCTGCTGCGCGTCAGCGGAATGTCGATGAAAGATATCGGGATTATGGATGGCGACCTGCTCGCGGTGCATAAAACCCAGGATGTGCGTAACGGCCAGGTTGTGGTTGCCCGCATTGATGATGAAGTCACCGTTAAGCGCTGGAAAAAGCAGGGTGCTATCGTGCATCTGCTGCCGGAAAACAGCGATTTTGACCCGATTGTTGTCGATACCCGTGCGCAGTCACTGACCATAGAAGGTCTGGCTGTTGGCGTGGTGCGCAACGGCGAGTGGCTCTGATTCTTCTGCCAGCGTGCATTCGCCTTCTCTGATGCTATTCTGTCTGCCCTAATTTTGTCGCTGCCTCTTTTGCGCAGCGACACTGAGCACGGAACGGCGAATGCGCTTTATTACGGCAACCGATAAAAATCTCTGGCGGCTTGCGCTGCCGATGATCCTTTCAAATATCACCGTTCCCTTACTGGGAGTGGTCGATACTGCAGTAATTGGTCATCTCGACAGCCCTGTCTATCTTGGCGGGGTTGCGGTCGGGACTACAGTGACCAGCTTCCTCTTTATGCTGCTGCTTTTCCTTCGAATGAGTACCACTGGCCTTACGGCGCAGGCATTTGGCGCTGGCGATAAAATGGCGCTGGCACGCGCGCTGACTCAGCCGCTGATCATTGCGCTGCTGGCGGGCGTACTGTTCATCGCTTTGCGTTATCCGATTATTCAGCTGTCGACCCATCTGGTTGGCGGCAATCCCGATGTACTCGAACAGGCGGCACTGTTTATTCAGATTCGCTGGCTCAGTGCGCCTGCCACGCTGGCAAACCTGGTCATTCTGGGCTGGCTGCTGGGCGTGCAGTATGCACGCGCGCCGGTGATCCTGCTGGTCGTGGGCAACCTGGTTAACATCGTGCTCGATCTCTGGCTGGTGATGGGGCTGCACTGGGGGGTCGCGGGGGCGGCAACCGCCACGGCGCTGGCGGAATACATTACGCTGGGTGTCGGCAGCATCATGGTCTGGCGGGTGTTAAAACTGCGCGGAATTACGCTTAGCCTGCTGAAGCAGAGCTGGCGCGGTGACAGCGGCCGGCTGCTGCGACTGAACCGGGACATCATGCTGCGCTCTCTGATGCTGCAGCTCTGTTTCGCCTCGCTGACCGTACTGGGTGCCCGGCTGGGTCCGGATGTGGTGGCGGTTAACGCAGTATTACTGATGTTCATCACTTTTACGGCTTACGCGCTGGATGGCTTTGCCTATGCGGTTGAAGCTTTTGCGGGTGAGGCGCATGGTGCAAAAGATGGCAGCAAGCTCCTGCGCGTCTGGCACTCTGCCTGTCGGCAGGCGGTAGTGGTGGCGCTGTTCTTCTCGCTGATCTATGCCATTTTTGGCCCGCAGATCGTTACCCTGCTGACCTCTCTTCAGTCACTCCAGCAGACAGCGGACCGCTATCTGGTCTGGCAGATGATAATGCCGCTGATCGGCGTCTGGTGTTATCTGCTGGATGGCATGTTCATCGGAGCGACGCGCGGGCGTGAGATGCGTAACAGCATGGTAGTTGCCGCAGCAGGCTATTTTCTGACGCTGCTTAGCGTACCGGTGCTGGGTAACCATGGTCTTTGGCTGGCAGTCACGGTTTTCCTGGCGCTGCGCGGCCTGTCGCTGTGGCTCATCTGGCGTAAGCACTGGCGTAAGAACAGCTGGTTCGATGCCTGAGTCAGCCGTGGCTGCACGCAAGCCGATACGGATTATTCTGTATTATTCCACGGTTAATAAATTGGCTACTACAATTAACTCTATGCAGCGCAGTTAACCAGCGCTTTGTATCGTTATTTTGTTAAGTAGCAAGATAATCATTAAAACCCGAGGATTGGAGGTCTGCCATGAATAAAGACGAAGCAAGCGGCAACTGGAAGCAGTTCAAAGGCAAAATGAAAGAGAAATGGGGCAAGCTGACCGACGATGATATGCAGGTTATCGAAGGTAAACGCGATCAGCTGGTCGGCAAAATCCAGGAGCGTTACGGCTCTACGAAAGATGAAGCCGAGCGCGAAGTAACCGCCTGGGAAGGTCAGAACAAAGATCACCGCTGGTAATCAGACAATAGCTTGATAATCAGCTGAATGCGTTCCGGTGGGCCCTCACCGGAACCGCACAAGGATGTGCCGATTACCCGCGTTTCCCCCGCTTTTTACCCTCATCCTGATGGTCATGCTCGCAGCTTTCATGGTGCGTACAGGCTTCAACCGCAGCACAATTTTCACATAAACCATGCGCTTCAATCACGCTGTGGCGTAATGCAAACTGCGCTTCACCTGCCAGACCAGCAATAATCTTCTCTACGCCCTGCGCCTGCTTCTCTGTAACGGCGGCACAGCGGTCACAGACCAGCATCACCGATGTATGTGCTGGTGCCTCAAAATGGTGACACATGACGTAGCTGTTGTTGGATTCCACCCGATGAATGAAACCCTGCTCCAGCAGGAAATCGAGCGCCCGATAAACCGTGGGTGGCTTGGCCTGCGGCTCGCTGACCCGGAGTTGATCCAGCAGATCGTAGGCGCTGATCGAGCCAGGCTGCTCGGCCATCAGGCGCAACACTTCAGCACGCTGCGAAGTCAGACGCACACCGCGCTGCAGGCACATCTTTTCGGCCTGAATCAAAATTTGCTGCGACGTCATGTTTGTCATGAAAATTCTCCGCTGGATAAGTGATGTTATTTTATCACACATAGTTTCGCGGCGCTGAGGTTGGTTTTCGTCTGAAAAAACAGCATCATTTGCCTGATAAAGCAGCAGAATCAGAATTTAAGCCGTCTTCTATCTCAAATCTGACGATAAATCAGATCCATTCCGAATCAACCTGAAGCGGAATTTGTTGGCATTTTGCTTTGCATCTCACTGAGTTAAGAAGTAATGTTCAGAAAGACTTAAGAAAAGTCTGGCATTATTTGAAATATCCCAATGCAGTTTGAACAATTACAACGGTTTTTTGATTGGAAAATGTCCAATCCTTTGAATTAAGACACTGTTTCCTTTGAATTCACAGCAATAACGCGTTAGCCAGGGTTCACAATAGGGCTAACAAACTATTCAGTCATTGAATGTTTCAATGGCAATTTCTCAGGTGATGGCAGGCAAATGGTGAAAAAATCCGCTCAACGTTCAGCGCTGATCTACACGGCTGCAACGACCGCGCTTTTCCTTTCTTCTTCCGCCATGGCGGCAGGGACCTGGTATGATGCACGTAATGACGCCATGGGCGGCACCGGCGTAGCATCTTCTCTTTATGGCTCCGCAGTGCTGGCGAACCCGGCATTAATGACACGCGCCAAACCCGACGATAGCGTCAGCATTATTTTTCCCTCAGCGGGCATTCAGGTGACTGACAAAGATAAGCTGATCGATAAAGTGGATGATATTACCGATACCGTTGATCGCTACCGCGACGTGCTCAGTAATTTAACCTTCGCTGATTATCTGCGTGGCTATCCTGAAGTGCGCGCCGCCTCAGGCGATGTCGCCAACCAGCTAAATGATTTACGCGGCAACAAAGCGGACGGTAACGCCGGGGCTGCCCTTGCCGTCACTATCCCTAACGAGACGCTGCCTTTCGCCTTTATCACCAAAGCCTATGGCTCAGCGCACGTGCGTGCCAATGTGGTCCAGAGCGATATCGACTATCTGCGCGGTGTGGCTAACGGCACAGTGCTTCCTCGTCCTGGCGATCAAAATAACCTGCGCTCCAGCGCGAATGGCTTAGCGGCGCTGGTCACCGATTATGGTGTTGCGGTGGCGCATGAGTTCACCATAGCTGGTCAGCCAGTATCGGTAGGCGTCACACCGAAAGTGCAGAAAACCTGGCTCTATAACTACACCGCCAGCATTTACAACTACGACAAAAGTGACATCAATAACAGCCAGTATCGCAGCACCGACACCGGCTTTAACGTTGATGCCGGTCTGGCGACCACCTTTGCTGAAAACTGGACGCTGGGTGTAACCGGACAGAACCTGGTTTCACGCGATCTGCAGACCAAAGAGGTCAATGGTTTCCGCGACACCTACCAGATTCGCCCGCTGGTCACCACCGGTCTGGCCTGGGATAAAGGTCCGTTTACCGTGACGGGCGATGTGGATCTGACTGAAACCAAACGCTTTAAAACTCAGGATAACAGCCAGTATGCGGCAGTGGGCGCGGAATACCGCGTACTTGACTGGCTGCAGCTGCGTGCAGGTTATCGTGCGGACATGCGTTCTAACGACGAAAATGTCGCTACGGCCGGTTTTGGTCTGTCACCGTTTAACAAAGCCGTCCATCTGGATCTGGCGGGCTCTGTAGGTGCTAACAACACCTGGGGCGCGATGATGCAGCTGGGCTTTAACTTCTAAGCGCGTTATTCAGACTGTTCGGGGGCGGGCGATGCACTATCGCCCGCCCTTGTGTTATCCTTGCACAGAATTCCATCACCCCTTAATTACCGGATTGTCTGCGCTTCATGCCTAATTTCTCTTCGCAACGTTTCTCTATCGCCCCTATGCTCGACTGGACCGATCGTCACTGTCGCTATTTTCATCGCCAGCTGACCGGTGACACGCTGCTCTACACCGAAATGGTGACCACGGGCGCAATCATTCATGGCAAAGGGGATTACCTGGCTTACAGTGACGCTGAGCATCCGGTCGCGTTGCAGCTTGGCGGTAGCGATCCGGCGGCACTGGCGCAGTGCGCGAAGCTGGCAGAGCAGCGCGGCTACGATGAAGTGAATCTTAATGTCGGCTGTCCCTCTGATCGGGTGCAGAATGGCCGTTTCGGCGCCTGCCTGATGGCCGAGGCGAATCTGGTCGCAGATGCCGTTAAAGCGATGCGCGACGTGGTTTCAATTCCGGTCACGGTGAAAACCCGCATTGGTATCGATGAGCTGGACAGCTATGAATTCCTGACCGATTTTATCGGCACGGTGGCGGGACGCGGTGAGTGTGAGACATTTATCATTCATGCGCGTAAAGCCTGGCTCTCCGGCCTCAGCCCGAAAGAGAACCGCGAGATTCCACCGCTGGATTATCCCCGCGTCTATCAGCTGAAACGCGATTTTCCGCAACTGACCATTGCCCTCAATGGCGGCGTGAAAACGCTGGAAGAGGCACAGATCCATCTGCAACACCTTGACGGCGTGATGATGGGACGTGAAGCCTACCAAAACCCCGGCATTCTGGCGCAGGTCGATCAGACATTGTTTGGTCGTCAGCATCCGGCGGCGAACCCGGTTGAAGTGGTGCGCGCCATGTATCCCTATATTGAAGCGGAACTGGCAAAGGGGACGTATCTGGGACATGTCACGCGCCATATGCTGGGTCTGTTCCAGGGGATTCCGGGCGCCCGCCAGTGGCGACGCCACCTGAGTGAAAATGCCCACAAACCCGGTGCCGATGTCCGTGTGCTGGAGGCGGCGCTTGCGCTGGTCGCCGATAAAATCCCGCAGGAAGCCTGACGCCTCATCTGAACCCGAAAAAACCAGCTCTGAAAGCTGGTTTTTTTACGCCACTATGTGGTTTTTCTCACCAGGTTGCGCTCTTCTGTTTATCTCTTATCAGCAGAAAATCAATGAGTTAATAGTTGGCACGTTTTTTGTAATAACTATAACAATCGGAATCAAAAAGGAGCGCTGACGTGGAAATTTTATTCATATTAGGGTTTTTCCTGATGCTGTTGCTGACCGGCGTTTCGCTGTTAGGCGTGCTGGCGGCACTGGTGGTCGCAACCATCGTGATGTTTGTCGGTGGACTGTTTGCAATTGTTATTAAAGTGTTGCCGTGGCTGGTGCTGGCGGTAATTGCGGTCTGGCTGCATCGTGCCTTTTTTGGCGACAGCGATGAGCGAGCACGTCGCAAGCTGCGGCGTAAGATCAACAGGTTAGACCGCAAAGGCTGGCGCTAAATGCGGTGAAGATCACAGTGTGAGAGATTGGTCAGGGCTGATCTGCAATTAAACATATTTTTTACTTATGTTTTCTGGCAGGATGCCTGTCGTCAAATCGATGTGCCATCGACTCGACACGAATTCATCGCCGCTGTCCCTACACCAGCGCGAACAAAAAATAAAAAAAGAGAAGGGCTTCCCGCGGGAGGCCCTTTTTGTTGCTCACTACTATGGAATTAAGAGACAGGATCCCTGCGTGGCGCGGCTCTCCAGCATCTGGTGCGCTTTGCTGGCCTCTTTCAGCGCAAACTTCTGCTGCTCCGGCACATCAACTTTAATTGCGCCACTCGCCAGCAGCGAGAAAAGCTCGGCACTGGCGGTTTCCAGCTCCTGACGGTTGGTGATATAGCCAAACAGTGAAGGGCGGGTCACAAACAGCGAGCCTTTCTTATTCAGAATGCCGAGATCAATCCCGGTCACCGGACCCGAAGCATTGCCAAAACTGACCATCAGCCCATGACGGCGCAATGAGTCCAGCGATGCTTCCCAGGTATCTTTGCCCACGGAGTCATAAACTACGCCCACTTTTTTCCCGTCGGTCAGTTCGCTGACGCGTTGCGCAATATTCTCTTCGCGGTAGTTAATCGTCGCCCAGGCGCCGGCCTTCTTCGCCATCGCTGCCTTTTCTGCTGACCCGACTGTGCCAATCAAATGGGCACCCAGCGCTTTTGCCCACTGACAGGCAATTAACCCGACGCCGCCCGCTGCGGCATGAAACAGGAAGGTCTCACCGGCGCTGATTTTGTAGGTCTGGCGCAGCAGATATTGTGTGGTCAGCCCTTTCAGGTAGCTGGCTGCGCCCTGCTCAAAGCTGATCGCCTCCGGGAGATGCATCAGGCGATCTTCCGCCACGTTGTGCACTTCGCTATAGGCCCCCATCGACGCCAGACAGTAGACCACGCGATCGCCGGGCTTAAATAATGTCACGCCACGTCCAACCCGCGACACCACGCCTGCGGCTTCTGTACCCAGGCCAGAGGGAAAAGCGGCGACCGGATAAAGCCCGCTGCGAACATAGGTATCGATGTAATTAATCCCGATAGCGCGATGTTCTACCTGCACTTCATGTTCGGCCGGGTCAGCAGGTTCAAAATCTGTCCACTCTAAAACGTCCGGGCCGCCATGTGCGCTGAACTGAATACGCTTTGCCATTCTGACTCCTGTGATTGTTTCATCATGAGGGTGAGGCACGCACCCCAACTAAGGTATACTTGCGCGTCCCCACAGAAGATCGGTAATGCATTCACTATGGCAGGAAATAAACCCACCAACAAATCGAACGAAACGCAGGATCGCCAGCTCGCAGGCGTGAAAATGCCCCCGCATTCGCTGGAAGCGGAGCAGTCGGTGCTCGGTGGGTTAATGCTGGATAACGAGCGCTGGGACAATGTCTCTGAGCGCGTCGTCGCGAATGACTTTTTCAACCGCTCGCATCGGCTGATTTTTTCAGAGATGCAGCGGCTGCTGGAAAACAGCAAGCCCATTGACCTGATTACGCTCTCCGAATCGCTGGAAACCCGTGGCGAGCTGGAGATGGCGGGCGGCTTCGCCTATCTGGCGGAACTGGCGAAAAACACCCCGAGCGCGGCGAACATCGGCGCCTATGCTGACATCGTGCGCGAACGTGCGGTGGTGCGTGAGATGATCGCCGTCGCTAACCAGATTGCCGATGCCGGTTATGATCCGCAGGGGCGTAACAGCGAAGAGCTGCTCGACTTCGCGGAGTCGAACGTCTTTAAAATTGCGGAAGCCCGCGCGGATAAGGATGCTGGCCCGAAAAACATCGAGCAGATTCTGGAATCGACCGTCTCGCGTATCGAATCGCTCTATCAGACACCGCACGATGGCGTCACCGGCGTCGATACCGGCTATCAGGATCTGAATAAAAAGACCGCGGGCCTGCAGGGTTCTGATCTGATTATTGTTGCCGCACGTCCTTCGATGGGTAAAACCACCTTTGCGATGAACCTGTGCGAAAACGCCGCCATGCTGCAGGAAAAACCGGTGCTGATCTTCAGTCTGGAGATGCCCAGCGAGCAGATCATGATGCGTATGCTGGCGTCACTCTCCCGCGTCGATCAGACCCGCATCCGTACCGGGCAGCTGGATGATGAGGACTGGGCGCGTATTTCCGGCACCATGGGTATCCTGCTGGAGAAGAAGAACATGTACATTGATGACTCTTCCGGCCTGACGCCCACCGAAGTGCGTTCGCGCGCCCGGCGTATCTACCGTGAAAACGGTGGATTAAGCATGATCATGATCGACTATCTGCAGCTGATGCGTGTGCCGTCTCTGTCGGACAACCGTACGCTGGAAATTGCTGAGATCTCCCGCTCGCTGAAAGCACTGGCCAAAGAGCTGAACGTGCCGGTTGTGGCGCTGTCGCAGCTTAACCGCTCGCTGGAGCAGCGAGCCGATAAACGTCCGGTCAACTCGGATCTGCGTGAATCGGGCTCGATCGAGCAGGATGCGGATTTGATCATGTTTATCTATCGCGATGAGGTTTACCACGAAAACAGCGATCTTAAAGGGATCGCGGAGATCATTCTGGGTAAACAGCGTAACGGCCCGATCGGTACGGTACGCCTGACCTTTAACGGTCAGTGGTCACGCTTCGACAACTACGCTGGCCCGCAATACGACGACGAATAATCCCCGGTTTGTGCTGTCATGCACGATCTGTGCATGACAGCACCCATCATCACAAAATAGTGTTGGACAACCTCTCGGGTTATCGGGTTATCTGTAACAAAGCGACGTCTGGCACCGATGTGGAAACGGAATGACTCACGTAGACGATTACGACCTTAAAATCCTGACTTTATTACAATCCAACGGCCGTCTGACCAATCAGGAACTCAGCGATCTGGTCGGCCTTTCTGCCTCACAATGTTCCCGCCGACGTATCAATCTGGAACAGGCTAATCTGATCCTGGGTTATCATGCCCGGCTGTCGCCCGATGCCATCGGGCTTGGCATGGTGGGATTGATTGAGGTGCGTTTAATTAACCACACCGCAGAATATGTTGAGAGCTTTCACCGGATGGTGGAGCAGGAACAGGCGATCGTGGATGCCTATAAAACCACCGGCGATGCGGACTATCTGCTTAAAGTGGCGGTGGCCGATCTCAATTCCCTTAGTGCGTTAATCAGCCAGTTAGTCGCGGGCCACCAGAGCGTTTCCCATGTGAAAACGTCGGTAGTGCTGGGACGCATGAAAGAGAACGGGCTGATGATGCTGCCTGAGCAGAAGACGCGCTAAAAAGGTGCGCGCTGTGCGCTTTTGGTGCACACTTGCGGCAATTAATGCGAAGAGCGCGCATAGAGGCGGACTTTAACGCATAGGTTGACGGTATCAGCCGGAATTTATGCACAAAGTTCTTTTTTAAAGCGCCTTAGATATCAATGGGATATCGCTGGCACCCGGTTTACAGCAGTTCAGTGCTGTGGCGATGGTGCGTTTTTTGCATCGAAACCGCATCCTTTGCACTGAGAAAACCCCATGGATAACATCGCAGAACCCTCCCGCGTCCCGCATTCGCGCATTGAAGATGCGCTGGCGATGGTGCTTGGCACCCTGATGGTCTCGTTCGGCGTCATTATGCTGAAACAGGCGGGAGCGCTGACCGGCAGCACCGCAGGCATCGCCTTTCTGATCAGCTACCTGTCGCCGCTTTCGTTCGGCAGCGCGTTTTTCCTGATCAACATCCCTTTTTACTGGCTGGCGGTAAAACGCATGGGCTGGGAATTTACGCTGAAAACCTTCTGCGCCGTCGGTCTGGTGTCGCTGTTTACCCAGCTGCACCCGCTGTTCGTCCACTTTTCTGACCTTAACCCCTTCTATGCGACACTGTTCGGTAACGTCATCATGGGAATCGGGTTTATAGTGTTATTTCGTCATAAGGCGAGCCTGGGCGGCATCAATATTCTGGCGCTGTGGCTACAGGATCGCTTTGGGATCCGCGCGGGGAAGCTGCAAATGGTGGTCGATACCTGCGTCGTGCTGGCGTCACTCTTTGTGGTGAGTGGCCCCATCCTGCTCGCGTCGATTGCGGGTGCGGTGATCCTGAATCTGATTATTGCAATGAACCACCGTCCGGGACGCTATCGGGTTTAATCCGCATCTTCCCTCTGGACCAATCATGGAGACCTACACCGTGTTTCAAAACGTTGATGCCTATGCTGGCGATCCGATTCTGTCGTTGATGGAAGCCTTCAAACAAGACCCACGCGAACACAAAGTTAACCTGAGTATCGGCCTCTATTACGACGAAAAGGGCATCATCCCGCAGCTGAAGGCTGTAGCCGCTGCCGAAGAGCAGATCTATGCTGAGCCGCATCAGGCATCGCTCTATCTGCCAATGGAAGGACTGAACAGCTACCGTAGTGCGATTGCACCGCTGCTGTTTGGTGCCGATCATCCGGTGTTAAACGCGGGCCGTATCGCCTCTATTCAGACGCTGGGCGGTTCTGGCGCGCTGAAAGTGGGCGCGGATTTCCTTAAGCGCTACTTCCCGCAGTCTGCGGTCTGGGTCAGCGATCCGACCTGGGAAAACCACGTCGCGATTTTTAATGGTGCAGGTTTTGAGGTAAATACCTATCCCTGGTATGACGCAGAGACCCACGGCGTGCGGTTTGATGCCTTTATCAGCACCCTGAAAACCCTGCCAGCGCAGAGCGTCGTGCTGCTGCATCCCTGCTGTCATAACCCGACCGGTGCTGACCTGACCGATGCGCAGTGGGATCAGACCGTTGAGGTGCTGAAAGCACAGCAGCTGATTCCATTCCTGGATATCGCCTATCAGGGCTTTGGTGCCGGCATGCAGCAGGATGCCTATGCGCTGCGTGCAGTCGCGGCGGCGGGCCTGCCAGCCCTGGTGAGCAACTCCTTTTCCAAAATTTTCTCGCTCTATGGCGAGCGCGTGGGCGGTCTCTCTATCGTCTGTGACAGCGCCGAAGAGTCAGCGCGTGTGCTGGGCCAGTTAAAAGCCACGGTTCGCCGCAACTACTCCAGCCCGCCGAATTTCGGTGCGCAGGTTGTCGCGCGCGTACTCAACGATGACGAGTTGAAAGCCAGCTGGCTGGCTGAAGTGGAAGCGATGCGCTTACGCATTCTGGACATGCGTCAGTCGCTGGTGGACGTGCTGAGCACTGCACTGCCAGGTAAAAACTTCGACTACCTGCTGAAGCAGCGTGGCATGTTCAGCTACACCGGCCTGAGTGCGCAGCAGGTCGATCGTCTGCGCAACGAATTTGGCATCTATCTGGTGGGCAGCGGCCGCATGTGTGTGGCCGGTCTGAACAGCAAAAATGTGCATCAGGTGGCTGAAGCGTTTGCCGCCGTGATGTAACTCTGCCGCCAGGCTGTAAAAAAAACCGTCAGGGTGCTCTCTGGCGGTTTTTTTATGGGTCAGGGTTTACCTTTCGGCGACATGCTGCACACTTAAACGGGGTAACCGTTTCAGGAATAAGCTATGTGGCATCAACAAACTATTACGCTGAGCGCGAAGCCGCGCGGGTTTCATCTGGTCACCGATGAGATCGTGAACTCGCTCTCCGGACTGCGTGATATCAAAACCGGTCTGCTGCATCTGCTGTTGCAGCACACTTCGGCGTCGTTAACCTTAAATGAGAATTGCGACCCGACGGTGCGCAGCGACATGGAGCAGCATTTCATGCGGCACGTGCCGGAGAATGCGCCTTATCAGCACGACTACGAAGGGCGTGATGATATGCCGGCGCACATCAAATCGTCGATCTTAGGGGTTTCGTTGTTATTACCGGTTCAGCGGGGACGTCTGGTGCTGGGCACCTGGCAGGGTATCTGGCTGGGCGAGCATCGCATTGAGGGCGGTGCCAGGCGGATTGTCGCCACTTTACAAGGGGAATCGTAATGAATAACTCAGACTTACTGACCTATTGCATGAGTAAGCCGGGCGCGGAGCAGAGCGTCCACAGTGACTGGAAAGCCACGCAGATTAAAAGCAACGGCGTGCTGTTTGCGATGGTACATGAGGCGAAAGGGCGGCCAGCGGTCTCGCTGAAATCGACGCCTGCGCTGGCCGAATTACTGCGCGAAGAGCATAGCGATATTATTCCCAGCGAGCATCTGAACAAGTCACACTGGAGCACGCTATTCCTGGACGGTTCGCTGAAAGATTCGCAGATCTACTATCTGGTCGATGCCTCATTCCAGCAGGTTGCAACGGCCCGCTAAACGGCAATAAAAAACCCTCTTACCTGAGCAAGAGGGTTTCAGAGGCAGCGGGTTACGCGGCAGGCTGCTCGCGCAGGGTATTGATGTCGATAACGAAGCGGTATTTCACATCGCTTTTCAGCATGCGCTCATAGGCTTCATTGATCTGGTCCATCGCGATCAGTTCAATGTCTGACGTAATGCCGTGCTCACCACAGAAATCGAGCATCTCCTGGGTCTCTGCGATGCCGCCAATCAGTGAACCGGCGATGCTGCGACGCTTGAAGATCAGGTTAAACACCTGCGGTGCCGGGTGATCGTGCTCTGGTGCACCCACCAGCGTCATGTTGCCATCCAGCTTCAGCAGGGTAATGAAGGGGTTGAGGTCGTGCTGAGCCGCAACAGTGTTCAGAATGAAGTCAAAGCTGTTGGCGTGCTGCGCCATCTGCTCCGCATCTTTGGAGATCACGACTTCATCGGCACCCAGACGTTTGCCATCTTCAATTTTGGAAGGCGAGGTGGTGAACAGCACCACATGTGCGCCCATGGCATGGGCAATTTTCACGCCCATATGGCCCAGGCCGCCTAAGCCTACGATACCCACTTTCTTGCCCGGGCCGACATTCCAGTGGCGCAGCGGCGAGTAAGTGGTAATACCGGCACACAGCAGCGGTGCCACGCCCGCCAGCTCCAGGTTCTCGGGAATGCGCAGCACAAAGCTCTCATCAACCACCATCGACGTTGAGTAACCGCCGTAGGTAATGGCGCCGGTTTCACGATCTTCACCGTTGTAGGTGCCAACAAAGCCGTTTTCACAATACTGCTCCAGACCCTGCTGACAGCTCGGACAGCTGCGGCACGAATCGACCATGCAGCCTACGCCGACCAGATCGCCGACTTTGTATTTCTGCGTCTGCGGGCCAACGGCCGTGACGCGACCGACAATTTCATGACCCGGAACCACGGGAAAAATGGTGTTTTTCCACTCATTACGGGCCTGATGCAGGTCTGAGTGGCAGACGCCACAGAACAGCACCTCAAGCTGAACGTCATGGGCGCGCAGCTCACGCGGCTTAAAATCGAACGGTGCCAGTTTGGATTTTGCATCCTGAGCAGCATACGCATGCGTAATATTCATGGTGTCTCCAGTTTCGATGTGTCGTGAGTGTTATTCGATGAAGTGCAGCAGCGTTGATGTGCTGCGAAAACAGGGCGACGCCAGGGGCGTGCCAAAGAGGAACCGCTTAAGGATAGTCAGCGTGGGGAAAAGCGTATATGCCTATACATGTCTGAATCTTGCCTGATTCTGCAATTTTCTGGCTGAATCGACAGGGGAGAGTAAAAGGCCCGCACGCGGCGGGCCTGACAGAATTACTTCTGTAACAGTGGCTTCAGGAAGCGCGCGGTATGTGATTTCTCACACTCCGCCACGGTTTCTGGCGTACCAGCTACCAGGATTTCACCGCCGCCGCTGCCGCCTTCCGGACCCAGGTCGACAATCCAGTCTGCGGTTTTGACCACATCGAGGTTGTGCTCAATCACCACGATGGTGTTGCCCTGATCGCGCAGCTTATGCAGCACTTCCAGCAGCTGCTGGATATCGGCAAAGTGCAGGCCGGTGGTCGGTTCATCCAGAATGTAGAGCGTCTGACCCGTGCCACGCTTCGACAGCTCACGCGCCAGCTTCACGCGCTGGGCTTCACCGCCGGAAAGGGTGGTCGCGGACTGACCGAGGCGGATGTAGGTGAGGCCCACATCGATCAGCGTCTGCAACTTACGCGCCAGCGCCGGCACCGCATCGAAGAACTCACGTGCCTCTTCGATGGTCATTTCCAGCACTTCGTGAATGCTCTTGCCTTTGTACTTCACTTCCAGCGTTTCACGGTTATAGCGTTTGCCTTTGCACTGATCGCACGGCACATAAATGTCCGGCAGGAAGTGCATTTCGACTTTCAGCACGCCATCGCCCTGACAGGCTTCACAGCGTCCGCCACGCACGTTAAAGCTGAAGCGGCCCGGATTGTAGCCGCGTGAACGCGCTTCCGGCACGCCCGCAAACAGTTCACGCACCGGGGTGAAGATGCCGGTGTAAGTGGCCGGGTTGGAGCGCGGTGTACGACCAATCGGGCTCTGGTCGATGTCGATTACTTTGTCGAAGTGCTCCAGTCCCGCCACGTCACGGTAAGGTGCCGGTTCGGCGATGGTCGCGCCGTTCAGCGCCCGCTGGGCAATCGGGAAGAGCGTATCGTTGATCAGGGTCGATTTACCCGAGCCGGAAACACCGGTAATACAGGTGAACAGTCCGACCGGCAGCGTCAGCGTGACATCCTTGAGGTTGTTGCCGCGTGCGCCAGTAATCTTCAGGACTTTGGCCGGGTCGCCTTTGACGCGCTCCTCTGGCACTGCAATGCCACGCTTGCCGCTCAGGAACTGGCCGGTCAGTGACGCTTCCTGCGCCATGATCTGATCAACCGTGCCTTCAGCCACCACCTGGCCGCCATGTACGCCCGCACCTGGACCGATATCGATCACATGGTCAGCGGCACGAATCGCATCTTCATCATGCTCAACCACGATCACCGTGTTACCGAGGTCGCGCAGATGAATCAGGGTGCCGAGCAGGCGTTCGTTGTCGCGCTGGTGCAGGCCGATTGAAGGCTCATCCAGCACATACATCACGCCGACCAGACCGGCACCGATCTGGCTGGCCAGACGGATACGCTGTGCTTCACCACCGGACAAGGTCTCGGCGGAACGCGACATCGAAAGATAGTTCAGGCCGACGTTGACCAGGAAGCTCAGGCGATCGCCAATCTCTTTCAAAATTTTCTCGGCGATCTGCGCACGCTGGCCGCTGAGTTTCATATTTTCAAAGAAGGACATCGCATGGCCGATGCTCATCTCAGAGATGGTCGGCAGCGTGGTGTTCTCCACGAAGACATGACGCGCTTCACGACGCAGACGGGTTCCTTCACAGCTGGCACAGGCGCGGTTGCTGATAAATTTCGCCAGCTCTTCGCGTACCGCTGAGGACTCTGTCTCTTTGTAGCGGCGCTCCATGTTATTTAGCACCCCTTCAAACGGATGACGGCGCACCGAGGTGTCGCCGCGATCGTTGATGTACTTGAATTCGATGCTCTCTTTGCCTGATCCGTACAGAATCACTTTCTGTACGTTTTCTGGCAGGCTGCCGAACGACGCTTCGATATCAAAATCGAGGTGTTCCGCCAGCGAACGCAGCATCTGGAAGTAGTAGAAATTGCGGCGATCCCAGCCGCGGATTGCACCGCCCGCCAGCGAGAGTTCAGGATTCTGCACCACGCGGTCAGGGTCAAAATATTGCTGTACGCCAAGGCCGTCACAGGTCGGACAGGCGCCCGCCGGGTTGTTAAACGAGAACAGGCGCGGCTCCAGCTCGCTCATGCTGTAACCACAGATCGGGCAGGCGAAGTTAGCCGAGAAGAGCAGCTCTTCTGCGGCGCTGTCATCCATGTCCGCCACGATGGCCGTCCCGCCGGAGAGCTCCAGCGTGGTCTCAAACGATTCCGCCAGGCGGGTCGCGAGATCTTCACGCACTTTAAAGCGGTCAATCACCACTTCAATGGTGTGCTTCTTCTGCAGCTCGAGTTTTGGCGGATCGGAGAGGTCACACACTTCGCCATCAATACGCGCACGGATATAACCTTGCGTCGCCAGATTCTCCAGCGTTTTGGTGTGCTCACCCTTACGATCTTTCACCACCGGCGCCAGCAGCATCAGGCGACGGCCTTCCGGCTGGGAGAGCACCTGATCGACCATCTGGCTGACGGTCTGCGCCGCCAGCGGCACATCATGATCCGGGCAGCGCGGTTCGCCAACGCGGGCAAACAGCAGACGCAGGTAATCATGGATCTCGGTGATGGTTCCCACGGTCGAGCGTGGGTTGTGTGAGGTGGATTTCTGTTCAATGGAAATGGCGGGCGACAAACCTTCGATATGATCGACGTCCGGCTTCTCCATTAACGAAAGAAACTGGCGCGCATACGCAGAGAGCGACTCCACATAGCGGCGCTGACCTTCCGCATACAGCGTATCAAACGCCAGTGAGGATTTACCGGAACCTGACAGGCCGGTTACCACAATGAGTTTGTCGCGTGGGATGGTCAGGTTGATGTTTTTCAAATTATGGGTGCGGGCACCACGAACTTCGATCTTATCCATTCACCTTTCCCGGATTAGCAGCACTCACCGCGCCTTGCCGACACGGCCAGAATAAACGTGTCATTATGGCACAAAAAATAGACTGAATAAATATCCAGTACTCTCAGCCTCCGGCGCGCAGCGGATTAAAACTGGAACCCCGCTCGAAAGTGGGAAACAGACCGCAGGACGTGTTAGAATTGATAGATTAGACTGTATGCATTAACTCATCGGGAGACAGCAACATGGCCAGTCGTGGCGTTAACAAAGTGATTCTTGTCGGGAATCTGGGTCAGGATCCGGAAGTACGTTATATGCCAAATGGTGGCGCTGTTGCCAACATTACGCTGGCTACGTCGGAAAGCTGGCGCGACAAGCAGACCGGTGAAAACAAAGAGATCACTGAGTGGCACCGTGTGGTGCTGTTTGGCAAACTGGCTGAAGTCGCGGGTGAATACCTGAAAAAAGGGTCGCAGGTCTATATCGAAGGCCAGCTGCGCACCCGTAAATGGCAGGATCAGGGTGGCCAGGAGCGTTACACCACCGAAGTCGTGGTTAACGTTGGTGGTACCATGCAGATGCTGGGTGGCCGTCAGCAGGGCGGTAATGCCGGTGCAGGCGCTCCAGCCGGTGGTGGCGCGCAGGGCGGTGGCAACAACAATGGCTGGGGTCAGCCGCAGCAGCCGCAGGGCAACAATAACCAGTTCAGTGGTGGCGCGCAGTCCCGTCCGCAGCCGCAGCCACAGAGCGCGCCGGCCAGCAACAACAACGAACCACCAATGGATTTCGACGACGATATTCCGTTCTGATTCCGTTGGCCAGAGAGTACAAAAAAAGCCCGCTTTGCGGGCTTTTTTTATGCGCGGCGTCTGGCGGCCAGCTACGACCATTCCGCCAGAATCGCCTCCGTGCTCAGCACACGCGGCACGTTGCCGGGGATCAGCAGTGAGGCCCACACGTCATTGTGCTGGTTAATCAGTGCTTCGGCGCTGACCCAGCGGCGATCTGCCGTGGTGTGCGCATCGGCGGCAACGGTAATCGCATAGCCCGCACTGGCACCGACTTTTATCGTGGTATCCAGGCAGTAGTCAGTGGCACAACCGCACACCACTAATTCCTCTACCGCCAGCCTCTTTAACAGCGCGGCCAGGTCGGTGTGCCAGAAGCTGTCGCAGGCAGTTTTGGTCACATAGTGTGCGCCAGCAGGCTGAGCGATTTCCGGCAGCAGCTCGAAAGCCGCATTACCCTCGCACATCTCGCCTTCGCGGTGCTGGATAAATATTGTGATATCGGCGCGTTCGGTCAGCCGGTTAATCTGTGCAATCCTTCCCGCTGTGTCGAAGCGTGGCGTGCTGAAGACGCCATTCTGCATATCAATGACCACGACTACCCGCTGTGCCATGCTTGATCCCATCTGGTTTGAAAAAAACAGTGTTACCTGAGGCATTGTGGAAAGCAATCTTTTGCATTTTCCCCCCTGTCACAGGCATGCTAAACCGACTGGTTAAATAAGGAGAGAGAAGTGGAAGGTGTTCCGGCGAGTTTCCCCTGTGAGAAAGACCGCGCCCGGTTTCAGCAACTCGCCGAACTGCCCGGTGTGGAACTCTATCAGGCCCACATCTCCCGCTACGCATTTGAACCCCATACCCATGAAGCCTTTGGTATCGGCACCATTGAAGCGGGCGCGCAACGCTTTCGCTACCGCGGCACCGAATATACTGCGCCGGAGAACTCGCTGGTCATGATGAATCCGGATGAACTGCATACCGGTGAGTCAGCGTGTGAAGAGGGCTGGCGCTACCAGATGATCTACATTCAGCCGCAGCTGATGGATGAACTGACCGGCGATCGCGGCTGGTGGTTCAACGAGGCGCTGTTGACCGATCCGCGCGTGGCGCGGCCGCTCTCCCGCACGCTGACGACACTCTGGCAAGCGGAATCACCACTGGCGCGCCAGAGCCTGCTGGCTGAACTGCTGTTGCAGATTCGTCCGCTGGCACGCATGTCCTCACAGGGCAGACCGGATGCACGGCATCGTTTTGATCAGGTAAGAGACTTTCTGCGCGCGAACCTCGCAGAACCGGTGCGGCTGGATGAGCTGGCGGCGCTGGCCTCGCTTTCGCCGTGGCACTTCTTACGCGCCTTTCGTCAGCACTATCACGTTACGCCGCATCAGATGCTGATGGCTTTCCGGCTTTACGACGCCAAGCAAAGGCTGGCACAGGGTGAAGCGGCTGCCAGCGTTGCGGCGGCGGTGGGATTAACCGATCAGGCCCATCTGACCCGCGCCTTTGCAAACCGTTATGGCATCACGCCGGGCCGCTATCAAAAGCAGGTGCGCCAGCCCTGATACCACCGCAATCTGCTACAAGCATTCCCCGCCCGAACCCGCCACACTGAACGAAAAAGCTATATAAGGAAGAAATTATGTTTGCTGGTGTCATGTTTGCCGTCACCGCCGGACTGCTGTGGGGGCTGATCTTTGTCGGGCCGCTGCTGGTGCCTGACTATCCTGGCGCGCTGCAATCGGCGGGACGTTATGTGGCGTTTGGGCTGATTGCGCTGCCGCTGGCCTGGCACGGTCGTCATCGCCTGCGCAAGCTGGCCCGGGCCGACTGGCGTGAGGCGGTAAAGCTCTCGCTGGTGGGAAACCTCTTCTACTATGCGTTTCTGGCGAACGCCATTCAGCGCACTGGCGGGCCGGTCTCCACCATGATTATCGGCACGCTGCCGGTGGTGATCGCTGTGACGGCCAATCTCTGTTACGGCCATCTTGAAGGACGCCTGCCGTGGCGGCGGCTGTTTCCGGCACTGGTCATGATGGCGGCCGGATTACTCTGCGTGAATGCGGCGGAGCTACAGAGTCAGGGCCACACCCTTGATCTCAGCCGTTATCTGACCGGTATCGCGCTGGCGCTGCTGGCTGTGGTCTGCTGGACCTGGTATCCGCTGCGCAATGCCCGCTGGCTGCGTACACATCCCGAACTGCGGCCCTCGACCTGGGCAACAGCGCAGGGGGTCGTGACGCTGCCGATGGCACTAATCATGTACGCGCTGGTCAGCGCGCAGCTCGCCTGGCAACAGCCGGCTTTTTCGCTGCCGTTTGGGCCGCGTCCTGCGGTGTTTATCTCCCTGATGCTGGCGATTGGTCTGCTCTGTTCCTGGCTGGGGACCTTATGCTGGAACGCTGCCAGCCAGCGTCTGCCCACCGTACTGATGGGGCCACTGATTGTTTTTGAGATACTTTTCGGTCTGTTGTGGACTTTTCTCTGGTATCAAAGCTGGCCACCCCTGCTCACCGTGACGGGGATTATTTGTCTGATGGCTGGTGTCCTGTGGGCAATGCGCATTAAACCGCAGCCTCTCGTCGTCGCGGTTAAAGAGTAAACCGCGAAGATCGCCAAAAGACCTCTGCCGCGCGGATAACACGCCGCGCGGCTTTTTAAGATTAAACCCTACCCCGATTTGCTCACTCTCCGACAGATTTGTGCCGCGAAATCGATTTCATGCCTCTGCGTAATCGTGCCTTTACCCCCGAAAGCCTCTCTCATCCCCTGTTTGTCAGTGAAAAAACGGGACTGATGGTCTCCTGAACATAGCCATGTTCAGCGCTGGCTGCGGGTAACTGTTCAGATATCGGTCGTTAATCAGGAAAAATCGCGCAGCATTATGGACGTTATGCTTTTATCAGCGGCTTTTTATTGCGGTATGGTCCTGAGAAAGGGAGGCTGAAAACCACTATTAACTTCACTCAGTGATGAATGAGTAAGAAAACTCCGCCGCTGCGTTAATAATTAAAGATTAATCTCTGGCATCAATGATGCGCAATGAAGAGAGCGAAAAGATAGACACATAACGTTAGTGATAAGGAGCAATAAACTATTTATCCTGGATTAATCCTGGAGAAAGTATATGCCATTAACCCATTCCCCGGAATTAAACGCAGCCGCAAAAATTTGAGTCAGGTCCAGCATTAACTCAAATGTACGGTGATTATTTTTTGCGCGATGTTTAAATTGGCTTAATGATATTGAGACGATTTAGTTCCGACGATTAGCTGGGCTTACGTAAGAAAGGGAGGGCCCAATCCCGCGTAAACGAGATTGGGAAGGGAAGAGTAGCCGTAGAATGCGAGACGTTTGCTGTTGTGAATCAATTTTACCGCAAAAAAAGAAGCTTAGCCGTGAAGCCATTCATTAGTTATAAATGGAGCGGAAAAGGGTGCCGCAATTGTCCTGTTAAATGATCTTCATCTCTTCTGGTAAGAACAAATCTCAGCGTTAAGTCTAAAAAGCGCGGTAGCATTGGGGTTTAGCGGTTCTCCGTGCCTGACGGATAATGGTATACGCTGCGACTGATATCTAATAAGCGGCAGCTGCGACGGGTGCCAATGTCAAAGGTGGCCTGCAGGAAATCCACAGCCTGACGTTTTTCATTAGTGGTAAAGAAGTGCTTCAGAACACTCTGCAGCATCTCTTTGTCCGAGTTGAGCGTCTGCAGTTCACGCGTGATGTTCTGCAGTTTTTCTTCCAGCTCTTTGATTTTTCTGCCTTCTTCCGAAGACAACCCAGAAAACTTCTTCTTCCAGCTGTAGAACGTGGCTTCAGAGATGCCTAACTCTTCACAAATCTCTCTGACTTTCACGCCCGATTCAGAAGCTTTAATGGCATTTGTGATTTGATCTTCGCTGTATCGTGACTTTCTCATAAATGCTCTTACCTTTCTTATCGATTAATGGATGAGAATGACTTTAATAATTTCTGGCACTGTAAGATTCTATTAAGGCAGTATTAAAGTGCGCGAATTGAATTGCGAAGCCTAAATTAAGATATTTAGAATAAATATCATCATGGGATAAATCTTATTTTATTCTTATCCGGTGGGCGTGCCTTCCTGGAGGGGGATTTTTGTTATAAATTCATCGCATCCAAAATACGAAAAAATTCTACGTACATTGGATATTTAGCCTGACCGACTTGATTAATATGGCGGGAAGGGCTCTTAAAGGTTGTTTTATTTTCAGCCTGAAATCGTTTCCATCTGAAGTGATTCGCGCCATTTATAATAAGAATTATCCTGAATTAACACTCCGGATCATGATTTACATCTCAATTTTCGGACCAGCTTGGTCTGAAGTCTTACATTTTCGCCAGGCCCACTGAGCGCTTATTAATTCGTTACAGGGATGTTGTACCGAAGCGGTTGTAGTTGAGTAATACTAAGGAAGAGTCGATGAAATTGAGCGTAATGTCTAATGCCGCCTGGATGATGTCTGAGAAGATCATCTCCGTTTTTGGCGTCATTTTTGTGACGTCTTACGTGGCGAAATCCTTTGGCCCAACGGTGTTTGGCCAGATGGCGTTTTCTACTTCACTATTTGCGATGGTGCAAACCGTTGCAATCTTTGGCACCGAAACCATTCTGTTTAAACGCGTCAGCAAAAATGCGTCAAAAGGCCTGCGCCTGATGACCATCGCCCGCACGATGAGAATGGTGCTGTTGCTGGTCACTTCGGTGCCAGTCTTAATCTGGGTCTGGTACAACATGCAGGAAAATTTCCTGGCGTTTGCACTGGCCTCATTTGTTGCCTCGGTTTTTGTCACCCAGGACACCTTCAGCGTTTATAACAACGCGCGTCTTGCCTCGCGTCTTAACACCATCGCCAACGCCGTGGGCATGCTGCTGAGTTTCGGCATCAGCTTCACCGTCGCCTGGCTGCGTCTTAATCCGCTCTGGCTGACGCTGTCGATTGTCGCAGTGACTCTGGTGCCTTATCTGATTAAGCGTCACAACTTCTATCAGGACCATCAGGATCAGATGCCACCGCGCGAAAAGCGCACGGCCTATCTGCGTTATCTGATGTATGCCGGTCTGCCACTGGCGATCTCCAGCATCTTTATCTCTGTGCAGGTAAAAGCGGCGCAGATGTTCCTGGCAGGCACGGCACCCGCGCGCGACCTCGGGCTGTTTGCGGCGGCGAATACCATTTCCGCCTCATGGATTTTTATCCCGGTGGCGCTCATCACCTCCTGCTTCACTGAAATCTTCAGGGAGCGGGGCGAGGTCGCCATTAAGCTGGCTGCGCGGCTCAATGGCTATGTTATGGCGGTTTCATTGCTGATGCTGCTGGTCATTTCGCTTTACGGCGAGCGGATCATCATTGCGTTGTACGGCCCGGAATTCACACAGTCAGGAAGTCTCATTACGTTGCTGTCGATAGCGACCAGCTTTTCGGCAATGGGGACCGTAGCGTATCGCTACATGGTCAAAGAGGGAGGATTTAACTACTTGCTGAGGAAAATCATCTGCCTGATGGTCATCAGTTTGCCGCTCTCCTGGTGGTTGATCCAGGGTCACGGCATCATGGGGGCCGCGTGGAGCGTTTTCCTTTCAGAACTTTTGTCCCTGACCGTAATGAATTATTTCTTTAAAAACGGCGTCATTCAAAAGATTCAGGTTTCCTCACTCAACTACAAAACATACAAATGAGGTCAGATATGCTCAAGTTGAAAGAAGAACTCAGAAGAAGTGTGCAGTATTTTATTAAGAAGATGCCCTGGGCTTATCAGGACCGCATCTACTACTTCCATAAGTTCAGAAAGCTGCCCAATCTGCGTCAGCCAAAAGTGTTCAACGAGAAGGTGTTGTACCGTAAGTTTATCTTCGGCGATTACCAGAGCTATGGTCGTCTGTCAGATAAGTACTCGGTGCGCGAATTCATTGCTGAAAAAATCGGTAATGAATACCTGATCCCGCTGGTACACGAAACGACTGACCCGACCACGCTGAACAGCTTACCCTGCTGGAAGGGGACGGTGATCAAGCCGAACCACGCCTCCAACATGGTAGAGATTCTGCTGGAGGAGCCGGACGCACTGCGCAAGCAGCAGATCATTCATGACTGCTATCGCTGGCTGAAGACCGACTTCGCCAACGAAGCGCGTGAGATTCACTATCGCTACATCAAGCCACGTATCCTGGTTGAGAAGTACATTGGTGATGGTAAAAGCGCGCCGATTGATTACAAGTTTCATATGTTCAACAAGCGTGATGGCAAGTTCGAATATGTGCTGCAGGTGATCTACAACCGCTGCCAGCCGCTGCTGTCGATGAATTTCTACGTGAATAACCTCAATGAGGCCTATCACAAGATTCGCGATACCGGTCTGGATGTCTCACCGATTATGCCGTCACTGGAACATGCGCTCGAACTGAGCAAGAAGCTGGCCAGTGATTTCGACTACGTGCGTGTGGACTGGTATATCCATGACGAGCGGATCTACTTTGGCGAACTGACCTTCACCCCAGGTGCAGGACTGGTCACCGGATTAGATCGTGGTTTAAATCAGATGATGGGAGATATGTGGATTCAGGACCGCCGCGGAACGCAGAGCCCGGGCGTTACAGTGCAGGATGTTAATATTCCTGCCATGTTGAAGAAAATTTAAGCACACACAGCAATATAAAAAACCCCGCTAAGCGGGGTTTTTTATGCGCAAAAATCAGGGCATCGGCCAGTCAGCAGGCGCCTGGCTCATCACATCGATAAAGGCATGCTTTGAGATTTCCAGAAAGTTATGCACGTTATCCATGCTCAGGGTAATGCCCATCAGACCGGTAACAAACCAGCAGGTCATGCCTAAACCAATCCCGCCACACATAAATGCCATCACGTGACGGCTATCCTGACGAAGTTTGGTTTTCAGGGTGCTGGCAAAAAACATCATGATTGCGCTCAGCAATTCCCAACGCATAACAAGTAAACTGGCGGTTAACGTAGCCATCGGCCGGACCTCAATATCAGTAAGTATTCCTGACAATCTGCGGACATCACCGGCGGCGGAAAAGTGTGTCAGGGGGTGCTTTTTCGCCGTCAACCCAGGTTCAAAGTGTGACTTGGGTCACATTATATCACCCGATTTTAAATTTTGAACAAAATTTGACTCTGGTATGGTAGCGGCGTGAGGGAATAGTGAGCAGTAGAAGAAGAATGGCGGGGAAATCAGTCAGATGCGCCCGGGCGGGCGCATCTGAGGGGTCAACGAACCGGACAGCACTCGGCGGTCGTGCGCTGGGTGAAGCTACTGATACCGTCATTGCAGCCAAAACTCAGCAGGCGAGGGCGCTGAATCGCCTGGCGGCGCATGGTATGGCGGTAAGCGGTAGGCGTCTGTGAAAACTGACGACGAAACACGCGGGAGAAGGTCTGCTGCGAGTCATAGCCATACTGCATCGCAATATCAAAAACCGGCCGCTGTGTCTGTGACAGCGCTTCCGCTGCCAGCGTCAGACGGCGCTCGCGAATATAGCCACCCAGCGTCTGTTTCGTTACCGAACGGAACATACGCTGCAGATGCCATTTCGAATAGCCCGATTTTGCGGCAACCTCATCGATCGACAGGCTCTTATCCAGGTTCTGGTCAATCCAGTGCGTCAGGGAATGAATGATCTCTTCTTGCATCATGGTCTCATCCTTCTGGTGCTTAATAAGCGGTAATGGGAGTTTAGTGGTTTTGATGGAGAGCGAGTATAATTCCTCAAGTTAACTTGAGGTAAAGAGCCTGATGAAAAAAGAACGCAACTATCCGAAACCGGTCTTAACACCGGGTGAAGTGGCGCGCCGCAGCGGTGTGGCGGTTTCGGCGCTGCACTTTTATGAGACAAAAGGACTTATTTTCAGCACCCGCAACAGCGGCAATCAGCGGCGATACAGCCGTGACGTGCTGCGACGCGTCGCGATTATCAAGATTGCGCAGCGTATCGGCATTCCGCTGGCAACGGTCAGTGACAGCCTGGATCACATTCCGCCTGACAAGCGCATGTCGACACCGGAGTGGGATGCGCTGACGCAGCACTGGCGCGAAGAGCTGGATAAGCGCATTGAAACCCTGACCCGCCTGCGTAATGACCTGGATGGCTGTATCGGCTGCGGCTGTTTGTCGATGCGCGACTGCCCGCTGCGCAATCCCGGCGACCGGCTGGGTCAGCAGGGCTCGGGTGCGGTGCTGCTTGACCCGGAACAGGATGATAAACATCCGGATGTGGAGTGACGTCTATACTTGGTGAAGGTCAAAACACAGGGAATCATGATGATCACCGTTCACCATCTTGAGAAATCGCGCTCGCATCGGGTGCTGTGGCTGCTGGAAGAGCTGGAAGTGCCGTACCAGATTAAACGCTATCAACGCGAACCGACCATGCTGGCCCCGGAGGCGCTGAAAAAAGTGCATCCACTGGGAAAATCACCGGTCATTACCGACGGGAACCAGGTAGTGGCAGAGTCAGGTGCCATTCTCGAATACCTTGAAGAGAAATATGATCACGAGTTCCGGCTCAAAGTGAGTGATGAGGCGTCACGGCTGCAGTGCCGCTACTGGCTGCACTATGCCGAAGGCTCGCTGATGCCGCTGCTGGTAATGAAGCTGATCTTCGGTCAGATGGGTAAAGCACCGGTGCCGTGGCTGCTGCGCCCGGTCGGGGCGGCATTCGGTAAAGGCGTGCAGAAGGCGTTTCTGGATAAACAGCTTAAGCCACACATGCAGATGATCGAACAGCATCTGGCTGCAAATCCCTGGTTCGCCGGTCAGCGCTTCAGTATCGCTGATATCCAGATGAGCTTTCCGCTGCTGGCGCTTGCGCGACGTGCCGGACTGGAGCAGATGCCCGCCAGCCAGAAATGGCTGCAGACTGTGCAACAGCGTGCCGCCTGGCAGCGCGCGATCGATCAGGGCGGCGAGCTTTCGCTGCCAGGTTAATTCCCCTCTTCCACTGGCGGGTCGTGTCTCATCACGGCTGCGCCAGTGCGCATCCCCCTGAAAATCGCGTTAACTTCAGGGCGTCAGCGTTTGACGTCGGCCTGGGCCACGTGGCTGCTGGCGACTTAAGCCTGATCTTTATGCTGAAGAATCTCCCTCTGACAGTTGAAAATGTGCCGCTAAACGCCGGATAATCGCATGCCTTTTTATCTGGCCGCTTCTGGCGGCCAACTATCTGCGGCAAGGTAAACGTTTGCCTGCCGGGTAAAACCCGACAGTGACGCCGTCTACCCGCTTATTCCAGGGACAGCGATGGTCGCAGAGCGATCCACACAACAAAAATTTTTGAGGCTCAACTATGTCAACTGAATCACGCCCGGCCAGTGGAAAACTGGACGCCTGGTTCTCGATCTCGGCGCGCGGCAGCAGCGTGCGCCAGGAAATTCTGGCCGGACTTACCACCTTCCTGGCGATGGTCTACTCCGTTATCGTGGTGCCAGGAATGCTGGGCAAGGCCGGTTTTCCCCCTACTGCCGTGTTTGTCGCCACCTGCCTGGTTGCCAGCTTTGGTTCCATCATTATGGGACTGTGGGCCAATCTGCCGATGGCGATTGGCTGTGCAATCTCCTTAACCGCCTTTACCGCTTTCAGCCTCGTGCTGGGCCAGCACATCAGCGTGCCGGTAGCGCTGGGCGCGGTGTTCCTGATGGGCCTGCTGTTTACCCTGATCTCAGTGACCGGCATTCGTGCCTGGATCCTGCGTAATCTGCCGATGGGCGTGGCGCACGGCACTGGCGTCGGAATTGGCCTGTTTTTGCTGCTGATTGCGGCTGACGGTGTAGGCCTGGTAGTGAAAAACCCGGCACCGGGCCTGCCGGTGGCGCTGGGCCACTTCACCACCTTCCCGGTAATGATGACGCTGCTGGGACTGGCAGCGATTATTGGACTGGAGAAGCGCCGGATGCCCGGCGGTATACTCATGACAATTATCGCCATTTCGCTGCTGGGGCTGATTTTCGATCCGGCGGTAAGCTACAAAGGATTGTTTGCGCTGCCGAGCCTGCGTGATGCCAGCGGTCAGTCGCTGCTGTTCAGCCTCGACATTATGGGCGCGATGCAGCCGGTCGTGCTGCCAAGCGTGCTGGCACTGGTGATGACGGCGGTCTTTGACGCGACCGGCACCATTCGCGCGGTCGCGGGTCAGGCAAATCTGCTGGATAAACAGGGCCAGATTATCAATGGTGGCCGTGCGCTGACTAGCGACTCCGTCAGCAGCCTGTTCGCGGGTCTGGTGGGCGCGTCACCGGCTGCGGTTTATATCGAATCGGCGGCAGGAACGGCGGCGGGGGGTAAAACCGGTCTTACCGCGATTGTGGTCGGCCTGCTGTTCCTTGCCATTCTGTTTATGTCACCACTGGCGTATCTGGTGCCGGCTTACGCTACCGCACCTGCATTAATGTATGTGGGTCTGCTGATGCTCAGTAATGTGGCGAAAGTCGACTTTAATGATTTTGTCGATGCGATGTCGGGCCTGTTAACTGCGGTGATTATCGTGCTCACCTGTAACATCGTCACCGGTATTATGATCGGCTTCGCCAGCCTGGTCGTGGGGCGTCTCTTCGCGGGGGAATGGCGTAAGCTCAACGTCGGCACCGTCATTATTGCTATCGCGCTGGTGGCGTTTTACGCCGGTGGCTGGGCGATATGACTGTACAACCGGGCGTGCGGCTGCACGTCCGGAATTTTTCACTATTTTCCCGCCCGGCGCACGCGTAGCTGACAATCTTCACCGCAGTTTGTTTTACACTTTAGCGCTTAACCAATGATTGAAAGAAACGACGCCTAAGGAAAGCATGGAAATCTTTTTTACAATTCTCATCATGACGCTGGTCGTGTCGCTCTCTGGCGTCGCGGCTCGTATCCTCCCTTTTCAGATCCCGTTGCCGCTGGTTCAGATCGCCGTGGGTGCGATGCTGGCCTGGCCAACTTTTGGTCTGCATGTCGACTTTGATCCGGAGCTGTTTCTGGTGCTCTTCATTCCGCCGCTGCTGTTCGCGGATGGCTGGAAGACGCCGATCAGTGAGTTCCTGCATCATGGTCGCGAGATAATTGGCTTAGCACTGGCGCTGGTCCTGATTACCGTGATCGGCATCGGCTATCTGATTTACTGGCTGGTACCAGGGATCCCGCTGATCCCTGCCTTTGCGCTGGCGGCGGTGCTGTCACCGACCGATGCCGTGGCGCTCTCAGGCATTGTCGGTGAAGGCCGTATTCCCAAGAAGATTATGTCGATCGTGCAGGGCGAAGCCCTGATGAATGACGCATCGGGCCTGGTATCGCTGAAATTTGCCGTGGCAGTTGCCATGGGCACCATGGTGTTTACCTGGGGCGGTGCCAGCGTTGAGTTCCTGAAAGTGGCGGTGGGTGGTCTGATTGCGGGTGTCGCGATCTGCTGGCTCTACGGTAAGTCACTGCGCCTGCTCAGCCGCTGGAGCGGTGACGATCCGGCTACCCAGACCGTGCTGCTGCTGCTGCTGCCGTTCGCCTCTTACCTGATTGCTGAACATCTGGGTGTCTCTGGCATCCTGGCGGCCGTGGCTGCCGGTATGACCATCACCCGTTCCGGTATTATTCGTCAGGCACCGCTGGCGATGCGCCTGCGTGCCAACAGCGTCTGGCAGATGCTGGAGTTCGTCTTTAACGGCATGGTCTTCCTGATGCTGGGCCTGCAGTTGCCGGATATTCTGCAGACCTCTGTTGATCAGGCGCAGGCCGATCCGAACGTCGAGCTCTGGATGCTGTTTGCCGATATCGGGCTGGTCTATGCCGCGCTGATGATCGTGCGTTTTGGCTGGCTGTGGATTATGCAGCGCTTCAGCAAACGCCTGCTGAAGAAGAAGCCGCTGGAGTTCTCCAACTACTCGTTGCGTGAACTGCTGATCGCCTCCTTTGCGGGTGTGCGCGGCGCGATTACCCTGGCCGGTGTCCTGTCGATTCCGCTGTTCCTGACCAACGGCGAGCCTTTCCCGGCGCGTTATGAACTGGTCTTTATCGCCACCGGCGTGATTCTCTTCTCGCTGTTGGTAGGGGTAGTGATTCTGCCGATTCTGCTGCGCGGCATTGATACTATTGATAAAGGCGCACACCGTCGCGAGTTGCAGAATGCGCGTGCGGTAATGGCAGGCGCAGCCATTGAGAGCCTGCACAAGATGGAAGAGCGGCTGGAGAATGAGTCGGAAGAGAACATCGATCCGGAGCTGCTTAAAGAGGTGAGTCTGCGGGTGATTGGCAACTTACGTCGTCGCGCTGAAGGGAAGAATGACCTTGAACACGCGCTGTTCGCCGAGAACCTGGAGCGTCGCTTCCGCCTGACCGGACTGCGTGCCGAACGTGCTGAGGTCTATCATCTGCGCGCCACCCAGCAAATCTCCAATGAGACGATGCAGAAGTTACTGCACGACCTGGATCTGCTGGAAGCGCTGCTGATCGAAAAAGAGGAGTAAGTCCTGACTGGCACGCCTGCGCGTTAATGCGGCGTGCCAGCCTTTCACACCGACAGGCGCGGCGGCTCATCCGGCCAATGCTCGCGACAACAGGCTATCCACGCCTGTGCACTGCGCGACAGATAACTCCCTTCCCGCCAGATCAATCCCAGACTCCACTTCAGCTCCGATTCCAGCGGCAGCCACAGCAGCGACTGCTTATCCAGCCGCTGACAGATCGGCTCCGGCAGAATCGCCAGCCCCATCTCCGCCTGCACCATCGCCGCCAGAAAATCCCACTGTCCGCTGCGAACCGCCACCGTTGGCGTCAGGTTGAGCCGCTGAAACGCTTGCATCAGCTGACGATTCAGCGAGAACTCCTCATTAAAAATCAGCAGTGGATGCTCTGCCAGTTCTGCCAGTCCAATCTGCTGGCGGCTGAGCCACTCCGGGCGACGCGGCAGCAGTACGCAGAGCGGATGATGCATCAGGGGCAGGGTGTTCAGCGGCAGATCGGCATCGACCGGTAGCGCGGTCAGGGCGATATCCAGACTGCCCGCCAGCACCGCCTGCTGGACGGTCAGACCGCCGAATTCAGAGATTTTCAGCTTCACACCGGGATAGCGGCGGCGAAACGCGGAAATCGATCCGGCGATCTGCATACCGACCATCGGCGGAATACCCAGTCGCAGCTCACCGGTTTTGAGCTGGTTGATGTCACCAATCTCCGCTTCCAGCTGATGAAACTCCTGCAGGATCGCCAGGCCGCGCTGATAGACCGCCTGGCCGCTGTCGGTGAGGTGCAGACGACGACCATCGCGCAGGATCAGCGTGCAGCCCAGCTCCTCCTCCAGCTGGCGCAGCATTTTGCTGATGGTCGGTTGTGTCACAAACAGCTTCTGCGCCGCACGGGTAAAGCTTTGCTGGCGTACTACTTCAGTAAAGTAACGCAGGGCGCGGACATCCATAACTATTCCTTTCAGGCATGATTTCGATAATTTTAATTCATTTTTTTCACCTTCTGTTGACGATTTATACTGGTGACATCAATTTAATCGGGGAGACAAGGTGATGGCGTTAGCGCTCACTTTACGCAGCAACCGCGCAGTGCAATGGCTCAGCCTGCCGCTCCAGCTGGGTTTCTATATCGGCCTGTTTATCGCCTGCGACCGGCTGGTGAGCTGGCTGCATCTGCCGCTGCCCGCCAATATCGTCGGGATGCTGCTGCTGCTGGCGTTAATCGTGACGCGGATTGTGCCGCTGAACTGGGTGAAAGCCGGATCACGCTGGCTGCTGGCCGAGATGCTGCTGTTCTTTATTCCGGCGGTGGTGGCGGTGGTGAACTATGGCGATCTGCTGCGGGTTGATGGCTGGCGCATCTGTGTGGTGATTGGCGTCAGTACGCTGCTGGTGCTGGCCTCGACTGCCTGGGTGGTGGACCGGCTTTATCAGTATGAAGTCGCGCGCGCCGCGCGTAAGCAGGATCCGCATGCGTGATTTTCTGCTCAGCCTGCTGTGTGTAGCCGTTACGCTGCTGGTTTATGCGCTGAATAAACGGCTTTATCGCCGCTGGCGGACGCTGCTGCTGATGCCACTGGTGATGACGCCGCTGGTGCTGGTGGCATTGCTGCTGCTGACGCATATCAGCTGGCAGGATTACATCGCCGAAAACCACTGGCTGCTCTGGCTGCTGGGGCCAGCGACGCTGGCGTTTGCGGTGCCGGTCTATGAGAACGTGGAAATTATTAAGCGCCACTGGCTGTCGCTGAGCGCGGGCGTAGTGACCGCGACGCTGGTCGCCGTCTGCAGTTCCGTCTGGCTGGCGCGGCTGTTAACCCTGCCGGAGTCGATTCAGCGCAGCCTGGCCGTGCGCTCTATCACCACGCCGTTTGCGCTGGCTGCGGCGGGTCCGATTGGCGGGCAGCCCGATCTGGTGGCGCTGTTCGTGGTGATTACAGGCGTGTTTGGCATGGCAATCGGCGACGTGCTGTTTCTGCGGCTCGCCATTAAGCAGGGCGTGGCGAAAGGCGCGGGATTCGGTGCGGCGTCACACGGTGCCGGCACGGCACGCGCCTATCAGATTGGCGAGCAGGAGGGCGTGGTCGCCAGCCTGGTGATGATGCTCTCTGGCGTGGTGACCGTGGTGCTGGCCCCGCTGATTGGGCACCTGATGTGGACAATATAGGCTACACTCCGTCGCACAGGGGCTGGTCTGCGCTGAGACACGTATTTTTACGTAAAGTTTTCCAGATTTTGTTGTCTCCCCATTTCAGGCTGTTAACCTTGCGGCCGAATTAATTGTCCTTTCACGGAGTGGAATCATGTTTAAGCAACTTGTTGCCGGGAGCGCCCTCGGGCTGGTTTTAATGAGCGGTGCTGCTCAGGCGATTGAAGGCAGTGTTGATGTCAGCGAACACAACACCAACCTGAATGTGGGTCTGGGCACCACAACACCCGGTCTGTTTCTGAAAGGTAACTGGCTGCGTAGCGACCATGACGGCAGCACCTACGGTGCCGGTCTGGGTTACAACGTTGATTTCGGGCCGCTGCGTCTGGCGCCGACCGCAAAAGCGATCTTCACCCATCCTGAAGATGGAAAAGATGGATTTGCGGTGGCGCTGGGTGGTGCAGCACACTACAGCTTCAACAGCATGTGGGGCCTGTATGGCGAATATTATTACGCGCCAGAGTCTTTCACCGATCAGCTCGACAGCTATCAGGAAGCCGGTGGCGGCCTGAGCTTCACGCCGGTTTCACTGCTTAACCTGCGTGTGGGTTATCAGTACATCGAACTGAACAACAAAGATGGACGCAAAGATAACGTACTGGTCGATGGCCCGTACGTGGGTGCATCGCTGCGCTTCTGATTCTGCTGCGCAAAAGAAGAGGGCGACTACTTCGGTAGCCGCCCTTTTTTATTGCCTGCTCGTTATGAACGAAAAGCCACGATCAGTGCGCTTTGCCCTGTTCGATGCCGGTGCCGGTCTGCGAGCGGATAAACTGTGCACGGAAGCGTGAACGTTCTTCTGCGCCCTGCTGCGAATGGTCGGTAATCGAGAAGAGCCAGATGCCCACAAAAGCCACCGCCATGGAGAACAGCGCCGGATACTCATAGGGGAAAATCGCCTTCGCGTTGCCCAGCACCTGTACCCACACCGTCGGGCCGAGGATCATCAGGATAACGGCGGTCAGCAGACCGAGCCAGCCGCCCACCATCGCGCCGCGCGTCGTGAGTTTTGACCAGTACATCGACAGCAGGATGATCGGGAAGTTACAGCTGGCCGCAATCGAGAAGGCCAGCCCGACCATAAAGGCGATGTTCTGTTTCTCAAACAGAATACCCAGCGCAATCGCCACCACGCCCAGCGCCAGCACGGTAATTTTTGAAACCCGCAGTTCATCTTTCTCGCTCGCCTGACCTTTACGATACACGCTGGCGTAGAGGTCGTGAGACACCGCCGACGCACCTGCCAGGGTTAAGCCTGCGACAACGGCCAGAATCGTGGCGAAGGCAACCGCAGAGATAAAGCCCAGGAAGGTGCTGCCGCCCACGGCGTTCGCCAGATGTACCGCCGCCATATTGGTGCCGCCAATCAGCGCGCCGCTGGCATCTTTAAAGGCCGGGTTAGCGCCCACCAGCAGGATGGCACCGAAGCCGATAATAAAGGTCAGGAAGTAGAAGTAGCCCATAAAACCGGTGGCCCAGAAGACGCTTTTACGTGCCTCTTTAGCATCCGCTACGGTGAAGAAGCGCATCAGGATATGCGGCAATCCGGCCGTACCAAACATCAGCCCCAGCCCCAGAGACAGCGCCGAGATAGGATCTTTAACCAGTCCGCCAGGCTGCATAATCGCGATGCCTTTTGGATGGACCGCCATCGCTTCGGTGAACAGCGTATTAAAACTGAAACCGGTCGCCTTCATTACCATGACCGCCATGAAGGTGGCACCAAACAGCAGCAGCACGGCTTTGATGATCTGCACCCAGGTGGTGGCCAGCATGCCGCCAAACAGCACATACATCACCATCAGAATGCCGACCAGGACTACCGCAACATGGTAGTTAAGGCCAAACAGCAGCTGGATCAGTTTACCGGCCCCGACCATCTGCGCGATCAGGTAGAGCGCCACGACCACCAGTGAGCCGCAGGCTGACAGGGTGCGGATCGGCATCTGCTTCAGACGATATGAGGCGACATCGGCAAACGTATAGCGACCCAGGTTGCGCAGTCGCTCGGCGATTAAAAACAGAATCATCGGCCAGCCAACCAGGAAGCCGAGCGAGTAGATCAGCCCGTCATAACCAGAGGTGTAAACCAGCGCCGAAATGCCCAGGAACGAGGCGGCCGACATGAAGTCACCCGCCATCGCCAGGCCATTCTGGAAGCCAGTGATATTGCCGCCCGCGGTGTAGTAGTCATTACGTGATCGGGTGCGCTTTGAGGCCCAGTAAGTAATTCCCAGCGTGGCCCCGACGAAAATCGTAAACATGATAATCGCCTGGTAGTTGGTCGCCTGGCGCTGCACGGCACCGGTTATCGCATCGGCAGCCATCGCTGAAAACGGCAGCATTAAGGCCAGCAGCCATAAGGTGAGACGAGTCATGATTTCACCTCGCTGAGGATCGCTTTCGTTAAACGGTCAAACTCACCGTTGGCACGCCAGACATAGACGCCGGTCAGCACAAACGACATCACAATCAGCCCGACCCCAATCGGGATACCGCGCGTGACGTTGGTGCCGGCATGCAGCGGCGTACCGAGCCAGCCGGGGGCAAACGCGATCAGCAGGATAAAGCCGACATAGAGCACCAGCATGATCAGCGACAGCAGCGTCGCGAACGCCTGACGCTTACGGACTAACTCATGAAAAAGGGGATTACGCTCAATCTGTTGATTGATGGCATCCTGATTCGAAAGGGCGTCATTCATCACATTTTCTCCAGAGGGCTTGCAGGCGAGAACCTCGCGACAGGGCGCGGATTCAGCTGGTTATAATATTTGTGACTACCGAAACAGACTGCGTAGGGCGGGTGTGGCGGGAAGCGATCTTCCCGCCGGACAGCGTGCGCTTAAGGCATTTTGATCGACTGTTTCTCCTCAAGCAGTTTTTCTACTACACCAGGATCGGCGAGCGTAGAAGTATCACCAAGATTACTGGTATCCCCGGTGGCAATTTTGCGCAGAATACGCCGCATGATTTTGCCGGAGCGGGTTTTCGGCAGTGAGTCAGTCCAGTGCAGTACATCCGGTGTGGCTATCGGGCCAATCTCTTTACGGACCCACTGGCGCACTTCGGTGTACAACTCCGGCGACGGCTCTTCGCCATGATTCAGCGTGATATAGGCATAAATCGCCTGGCCTTTGATGCTGTGCGGAATCCCCACTACCGCCGCTTCGGCAATTTTAGGGTGCGAGACCAGCGCCGATTCAATTTCGGCGGTGCCGAGTCGGTGACCGGAAACATTGAGTACGTCATCGACGCGTCCGGTGATCCAGTAGTAGCCATCTTCATCACGACGGGCACCATCACCACTGAAGTAGACATTTTTAAAGGTAGAGAAGTAAGTCTGCTCGAAACGGTCGTGATCGCCATAGAGGGTACGTGCCTGACCCGGCCACGACTCGGTGATCACCAGATTGCCTTCACAGGCGCCTTCCTGTGGCTGACCTTCGTTATCCACCAGCGCGGGCTGCACGCCAAAGAACGGTCGGGTGGCGGAACCCGCTTTCAGCTCGGTCGCACCCGGCAGCGGCGTGATCATGAAGCCGCCGGTTTCGGTCTGCCACCAGGTATCAACAATCGGGCAGCGGCTGTTGCCGATTTTCTTGTAGTACCACTCCCAGGCTTCCGGGTTAATTGGCTCACCGACCGATCCCATAATGCGCAGGCTGCTGCGGTCGGTGCCGGCAATCGCCTTATCACCTTCCGCCATCAGCGCACGGATGGCAGTGGGCGCGGTGTAGAGCAGCGTGACTTTATGTTTATCGACCACTTCCGCCATACGGCTCGGCGTTGGCCAGTTCGGCACCCCTTCAAACATCAGTGTGGTGGCGCCACAGGCCAGCGGGCCATAAACCAGATAGCTGTGGCCCGTCACCCAGCCAACATCGGCGGTGCACCAGTAGATATCATCCTGATGATAATCAAAGACGAACTTAAAGGTGGTCGCGGCATAGACCAGATACCCGCCGGTGGAGTGCAACACGCCTTTGGGTTTGCCGGTTGAACCGGAGGTATAAAGGATAAACAGCGGATCTTCCGCGCCGACTTCTGCGGCAGCGTGGTTGGTGCTCGCGTTCAGCATCAGGTCGTGCCACCACTGATCGCGGCCCTCAACCCAGCCCACATCTTTACCAGTGCGCTGGAACACCACCACGTTTTTCACGCTGGTGACATTAGGATTTTTTAACGCGTCATCGACATTTTTCTTCAGCGGAATGCTGCGACCGGCGCGGATCCCTTCATCGGCCGTGATTACCAGCGAGGCGCTGGAATCGACGATGCGGCCCGCGACCGCCTCTGGTGAGAAACCGCCAAAAATCACCGAGTGAACGGCACCGATACGCGCACAGGCCAGCATCGCTACTGCGGCTTCCGGCACCATCGGCATATAGATCGCCACCACGTCGCCTTTTTTCACTTCCAGCAGTTCCAGCACGTTGGCGAAGCGACAGACTTCTGCATGTAGCTGGCGGAAAGTCAGGGTTTTGCTTTCGCTGGCGTCGTCGCCCTCCCAGATAATCGCCGGGTGATCGCCGCGCGTGGCTAAATGACGGTCAAGGCAGTTTGCCGCCAGGTTGAGCGTGCCATCTTCGTACCAGCGAATGTTAATGTTACCTGGTGCAAACGAGCAGTTTTTCACTTTGCTGTAAGGCTTGATCCAGTCAAGGATTTTGCCCTGTTCGCCCCAGAAACTGTCTGGATCGTCGACAGATTGCTGATACATCGCCTGATACTGTTCTGCAGTAATCAGGGTGTTTGCTGCAATATTCTCTGGAACGGGATGTTTGTGTATTTGGCTCATGGCGGATCTCCTTGAAGATGTTAATGATATGTCAATCAATGGTTAATTAAAGCCTGCGCCAGAGCTTTGTTTCTTTTTTGCGCCACAGATCACGTGATACACATCCCCCGAGAAGCGTTAAGCCTTTCTGATCTATCAGGTTAACGCTCTGGCGGCGCTGGAGAAGTCAGGCATCGCTTTTACGCTTTTATCCTGAATAAAAAGCGAGCAAACGCGCCGGATCAGTTTTTAATCGTTTCTGCATAGCTATGCGTAAATTCATCGAAGTAATACTTTTCATAACAGCAGGTTAGGGTTTTTCAGCTCCAGCAGCACTTTATGCTGCTTAGATGGTGAACTTTTAATCGGATCCGCCAGGGGTTGCATTTACCACAGTGAAAATGGTACTTATCTCGCCCCTGTTCTGCAGGTATCAACTCAGACCGCGTCTGAAAATGGGTATGGGAATCATCAGATTTTCATACGAGGCGCTGTTTCAAGACACCCTCTAATTTACCGGGCTTTTTGCTCACTCCCTGTGTGTATTGTCTTCTGCACCTTCGCAGTAGAGAGAAACGGGTTTTGACTGAGGAAATTACACGTTATGAAAGGTTTTAAAATCAGCCTGGCCTGGCAGATTCTGACAGCCCTGGTGCTTGGCATCGTTGTGGGTGCTGTGTTGCATAATCAGCCAGACAATCGTGAATGGTTAGTCACCAACATTCTCAGCCCGGCAGGCGATATCTTTATTCATCTTATCAAGATGATTGTGGTACCGATTGTGATTTCATCCCTGATTGTCGGCATCGCTGGCGTGGGTGATGCAAAGAAGCTGGGACGCATCGGCGTCAAAACGATTCTCTACTTTGAAGTGATCACCACCATTGCCATTGTGGTCGGTATTACGCTGGCCAACGTATTTCAACCCGGCACCGGCATTGATATGTCAACGCTGGCAACGGTGGACATCTCTAAATATGAAGCGACAACGGCAGAGGTACAGGGCGGTCCGCACAGCCTGGTGACCACCATTCTGTCGCTGATCCCGCAGAATATTTTCGCCTCAATGGCGAAGGGCGACATGCTGCCGATTATCTTTTTCTCGGTGCTGTTTGGTTTAGGCCTGTCGTCACTGCCGTCAGAACAGCGCGATCCGCTGGTGAACCTGTTCCGTGGCATTTCTGAAGCGATGTTTAAAGTGACGCACATGATCATGCGCTATGCCCCGGTGGGTGTGTTTGCGTTGATTGCGGTGACGATTGCTAACTTCGGCTTTGCCTCGCTCTGGCCACTGGCCAAGCTGGTGCTGCTGGTTTACGCGGCAATTCTGTTCTTCGCCTTTGTGGTGCTGGGTGGAGTGGCGCGCTTCTGTAAGCTGCGGATTACCACGCTGATGCGTATCCTGAAGGATGAGCTGATTCTCTCTTACTCTACTTCCAGCTCGGAAACGGTGCTGCCGCGTATCATGGAGAAGATGGAAGCCTACGGCGCGCCGAAAGCGATCACCAGCTTCGTGGTGCCGACCGGTTATTCGTTTAATCTGGATGGTTCAACGCTTTATCAGAGTATCGCGGCGATCTTTATTGCGCAGCTGTATGGCATTGACCTGTCGCTGACCGACGAGATTGTGCTGGTAATAACGCTGATGGTGACCTCTAAAGGTATCGCTGGCGTGCCAGGCGTCTCCTTCGTAGTGCTGCTGGCCACGCTGGGCAGCGTCGGCATTCCTCTGGAAGGTCTGGCGTTTATCGCCGGTGTTGACCGCATCATGGATATGGCGCGTACCGCGCTGAACGTGGTCGGTAATGCGCTGGCGGTGCTGGTGATTGCCCGCTGGGAAAACCAGTTCGACGTCGAAAAGGCGAAAGAGTATGAGCTGGAGCTGCGGACACAGACCGCAAGCTGAACACGGCATTAACGTAAGAATGGGCTCAACGAAAGTTGGGCCTTTTTTTTATGAGATTTTTCATGGCAGATATACAGGTTGACTGAAAATTAAAAGGTTATATTTTTATAACTAAAAACCATAATTATGAGACGATAGTATTGTTGTTATGATTGATTATAGTTATATTTCGTTGCGGTAAGTTGACTGTCTTCTTTGACAACATGGAGTGTTGACGGATGCCAGAAATTAACTGGACGAAAAAGGCATTGAAACAGCTTTATGGGCTGCCTCAGAAAGAGGGTAACGCTATTGAAGATGCTGTAGAGGCGCTGGCTAAATGGCCGGATATTCCCCATCTGAAAGTCGAAAAGCTGACTGATGATAAACAGAAGCGAATGAAGCTGGTAGTAGGTCACTACCGCGTACTCTGGAAGATAGAGAAAGGTCAGCCAGTAGTGATAGATATACTTGAAGTCGTAAGAAGAACATCGACCACGTACAAAAAGCGCTAGCAGTGTGGCAGGAGCAATGTGCGTCATCAATAAGTTCTGTGCAGCCGGGTTTAGCGTTCCGCAGCACAGGCAGACGATCAGACAGTGTTGCCTGCCGTACCAGTAAGGAGTGATTACCCATGAATGCTATACAGTTTCTGACGGACGAGCGCGGGAACCGCACTGGTGCTGTCATCCCTATAGAGCTGTTTAATAAGCTCATGGCTGAACGTCATTTAGATGATGTGTTTGAGTCTGTCCCTTATGAAGTGGGTCCAGACGATGATGAAACGATTCCTCACGATGTAATGAAAATCAGCCGACGGCAATCCGTTCCTTTGCATGTTGCCTGGCGTTTGCATCGTCACATGTCACAGGAAGAGGTGGCGAATAAACTGGGCATCACGCAGGCTGGCGTGTCGAAGTTAGAGTCGAGAAAGAAACCTCAAAAACAAACGCTTGAGAAGCTGGCTGCTTTATATGGCTGCAGAACGTCACAACTTTATATTGATTAAATGGATGCGCTTTTAACCTGCGATTGGTGGGTTTTAATTGTCTTTTGGATGAGTGACATAGGATGGGAGACGAGGTCTTTGCAGGGAAAACAGTGCTCCGTTCAGTCGGATACCAGCAGTGACTGCGTAAAGTCGTCGAAAACCCATCCCTGGGGCCTCGGCCGCCGGTTCACTCACCTCATCCATGAGGCTCGCCCGCAAGCGGGCCAACGCTTTGCATTGTTCAAAAACGCTCCCGACGTTTTTGAACAATGCGGCGGACGCTTAACTCCGTCAATGCTGGTATCCGCCTTCTCATCCACCTCGGGTACAGATTGTCAGAAGGACAAAAACCAGGAAAGGACATCTTACTCCAGCAGGCCTTTTTCAACGTTTATGTCCGACTCAAGCCTCTTTTCAAGCAGCAATAAAAAAGCTTGAAGGAAGAAAAGGTTCACCTGAAGAGTAAAGCGTCCCACGGCAGGGATGGCGTGGGCTTAGCGTCAGTGTGCCTGAGGCCGCGTTCCATCATTCAAACAGCAATAAAAAAGCTTGAAGGAAGAAAAGGTTCACCTGAAGAGTAAAGCGTCCCACGGCAGGGACGGCGTGGGCTTAGCATCAGTGTGCCTGAGGCCGCGTTCCATCATTCAAACAGCAATAAAAAAGCTTGAAGGAAGAAAAGGTTCACCTGAAGAGTAAAGCGTCCCACGGCAGGGACGGCGTGGGCTTAGCGTCAGTGTGCCTGAGGCCGCGTTCCATCATTCAAACAGCAATAAAAAAGCTTGAAGGAAGAAAAGGTTCACCTGAAGAGTAAAGCGTCCCACGCCAGGGACGGCGTGGGACGAGCGTCATGGATGACGAATGCGTCTTTACGATCAGGTGAACCTTTTCTGACCTGTACCGGTCTCCCAGCGATTCCACTCACATGCACCGCACCCAGGTCGTAATGCTTATACTCATCACTCACCCAACCTGATCCCCCGCTACATGACTCACCCCACATCCATCGAAAAAAGATCTCACCCAATGAATTAATCATTCGTTATGATAGTTAGTAATTTGAATAATTTATTCCTTTGCGGAGCCCGCCATGAAACTCGACCTCAGCCAGATGATCACCGAAGGCCGCAACCCGGCCAGCCAGAATATTGACGAACTCTCCACCGAAGCGATGCTTCGCGTCATCAATGATGAAGATAAAAAGGTGGCGCTGGCGGTTGAGGCCATCGTGCCGCAGATTGCCGCCGCCGTTGACGCCATCTGCGCCGCATTCCAGGCCGGTGGACGACTGATCTATTGCGGCGCAGGCACCTCCGGTCGGTTGGGCATACTGGATGCCAGCGAATGCCCACCTACCTTTGGCACACCCCGCGAGCAGGTGATCGGCCTGATTGCAGGAGGCCATACCGCCATACTCCAGGCGGTAGAAAACGCGGAAGACAACCGGGAGCAGGGCGCGCAGGATCTGAAAGATATCCGCTTCAGCCGCCACGATGTGCTGGTTGGCATCGCCGCCAGCGGTCGCACACCCTACGTACTGGGTGCGCTGGCATACGCGAACGAACTTGGCGCGACCACTGTATCGCTCACCTGTAATCCAGGCAGCGCCATGTCGCAGGTTGCCGCGATTGCGCTCACGCCGGTGGTCGGCCCCGAAGTGGTCACCGGGTCTTCCCGTATGAAAGCGGGCACGGCGCAAAAACTGGTGCTCAACATGCTCACCACCGGGTCGATGATCCGCAGCGGAAAAGTGTACGGCAACCTGATGGTCGATGTGGAAGCCACCAATCAGAAACTGGTACAGCGTCAGGTTAACATCGTCATGCAGGCCACTGACTGTGGTGAGGCGATGGCCAGCGCCGCGCTCACCGCCTGTGGCGGACACTGCAAAACCGCCATCCTGATGGTACTGGCTGACCTGGCTGCCGATGAGGCGAAAGCGCTGCTCAGTCAGCATCAGGGCTTTATCCGTCAGGCTTTACAGGCAGCGGGAGCACACTAATGGCCAGAATCACCGCGGCACTGTTGCGCGACATCCTGCAGGCGGTCGGTGGCGCGCAAAATATCGCGGCCTGTGGTCACTGCATGACGCGGCTCCGCCTGACGCTCAATCAGCCTGGAGAGAGTGATCTGGCAAGGTTAAAAAGCCTGCCGGGTGTCTTAGGCGTTATCGACAGCGAGGCACAGTTACAGATTGTGCTGGGACCTGGCAAGGCGCAAACCGCCGCCGAAGGGATGCAGAACCTGCTGGCTCAGGGTGATACCGCGCTGGCACCGCAGGGCCAAACAGCGGAACTTCGCGTGCTGGCGCAGCAGCAGAAGCAGCAGCTAAAGGCGAAACAGACCAGCGGCGTGCATCAGTTCCTGTCGCGCTTCGCCACCATCTTCACTCCGCTGATTCCGGGCTTTATCGGCGCGGGGCTGCTGCTGGGATTTGCCACGCTGATTGAACAGAGTCTCCACCTCACTGCACCCGGTGACCACGCGCCCTGGCTGCTGCATACCGTGGCGTACATGAAAGTCTTCGGTAAAGGGCTGTTCACCTTTCTCAGCATCCTGATTGGCTACAACGCGCAGAAAGCGTTTGGCGGCAGCGGCGTCAATGGCGCAATCATCGCCTCGCTGTTTGTGCTCGGCTATGTGCCCACGGCTACCACCGGCTACTACAGCGGCATGGAAAACTTCTTTGGCCTGGCGATCGACCCGCGCGGCAACATTATTGGCGTGCTGATGGCGGCGATTATCGGGGCGTGGATTGAAAAACAGCTGCGCAAAATCATTCCCGACAATCTCGATATGATCCTCACCTCGCTGTTTACGCTGTTGATCACCGGCGCCATCACCTATCTGTTGATCATGCCGCTGGGCGGCGAACTGTTTAAAGGGATGTCGTGGCTGTTTATCCATCTCAATAACAATCCCTTTGGCTGTGCGCTGCTGGCCGGGCTGTTCCTGATCGCGGTGATGTTCGGCATCCATCAGGGCTTTATTCCGGTCTACTTTGCGCTGATGGAAACCCAGGGTTTTAACTCGCTCTTCCCGATTCTGGCGATGGCGGGAGCAGGCCAGGTCGGCGCATCACTGGCGTTGTGGTGTAAAGCAGAAAAAGGGGCGCTGCTGCGGGCGCAGATCAAAGGCGCTATCGTACCGGGGCTGCTTGGCGTCGGTGAACCGCTGATCTACGGCGTCACTTTGCCGCGCCTCAAGCCCTTTATTACCGCCTGCGGCGGGGGTGCGCTGGGCGGGTTCTTTATCGGGCTGGTGGCGTGGCTGGGCTTGCCGGTCGGGATGAACACGGTATTCGGACCCTCCGGCCTGGTCACGCTGCCACTGATGACCTCCAGCCAGGGGATCTTCGCTGGCATGGCGGTCTATCTGGCCGGGCTGATGGTGGCCTGGATCGGCGGATTCCTGCTCACCTGGTGGTTTGGCACCCGTAATGTCGACCTCAGCTGACCCGCTGCCGGAATTCTCCAGTCCGGCTAACGGATGGATAATCAACCAAAAATGTGAAAGCCGCTACAAAGCGGCTTTATTATTGCCACTAATTTAACTTAAACGCTAAAGAGTAGGCAGAAGCATGCCGAAAACATAAAAAAAGGTAATCGTTATCTCTCAGCCCACAGTTTTCATGCCGACACTCAGACCGTCGCGTGCAGGACGTCGGGTCTCCAAGGACTTTTGATGCGTAACAACCAGCCTGTCTCTCAGCGTGAATATCTGTTCGACGATAATGCGACACTGATGTCGACCACCGATCTTAACAGCCACATCACCTACGCTAACGACGCGTTTATCGAGGCGAGCGGATTCACCGCCGACGAGATCAACGGCCAGCCGCATAACATGGTACGTCACCCCGATATGCCATCAGAAGCGTTTGCCGACATGTGGGCGACGCTGAAACAGGGTGAACCCTGGACGGCACTGGTCAAGAACCGCCGTAAAAATGGCGATCACTACTGGGTACGGGCCAACGCCATTCCGGTAGTACGCGACGGTAAAGTGCAGGGCTACATGTCGGTGCGCACCAAACCCACGGCAGACGAAGTGCGTCAGACTGAGGTGCTCTATCAGGATTTTCGTGAAGGGCGCGCCAGAGGGCGACGTTTTCACAAAGGCCTGCTGGTTCGCAGCGGCTGGCGTCGTCCCGCCTCAATCCTGAAGACGCTGCCCCTTCGCTGGCGGATCCGCACAACGCTGCTGACGTTACTGCCCCTCTCGGTGGCAGGCGTCTGGGCGCTGGGCATGACGCCCGCGGCACTGGCAGGCTTTACCGCGGGAATGGCTGCGCTGCTTCTGCTCTGCAGCCTGTGGCTGGAGCAGCAGATTTCACGCCCTATCGAGCGGATGTGCAAACAGGCGCTGAGCGTGGCAACCGGTGCCAGCCATAAAGTGGAGCAGATGGACCGCGTTGATGAGGTGGGTGTGACGCTGCGCGCCATCGGTCAGCTCGGATTGATGTTCCGCTGGCTGGTGGATGATGTCAGCGGCCAGGCGATCAACGTGCTGAGCGCCAGCGACGCCATCGCCCGCAGCAACAACGAACTCAGCCGCCGTACCGAACAGGCGGCTGCCAACGTGCAGCAGACTGCGGCCACCATGAACGAAATGACCGCCACGGTGAAGAGCAACACTGAAACTGCGCATGAGGCGAATACCCTCTCAGCCGGCACCAGCCACGCTGCCAGCAAAGGCGGCGAGGTGATGACCGAAATGATGGGCATGATGGGCGAAATTGCTGACAGTTCAAAGCGGATTGCCAATATTACCAGCGTTATCGACGGGATTGCGTTCCAGACCAATATCCTGGCACTGAACGCCGCCGTGGAAGCGGCGCGGGCCGGTGAGCAGGGCAAAGGCTTTGCGGTGGTCGCCGGAGAAGTGCGCAGCCTGGCGCAGCGCAGCGCCAAAGCCGCGAGCGAAATCAAAATGCTGGTTGAAACCAGCGCCAGCCGGGTCAACTCGGGCAATGAGCACGCCAGCGCGGCAGGCCGCACGATGCAGGATATCGTGTCGCAGGTGCAGAATGTCACCGCACTGATCGCCCAGATCAGCGCCGCCACGGCCGAACAGGCGACCGCGCTCAGCGAAGTCAGTTCAGCGGTGGAAGATCTTGATGATATCACCCACCAGAATGCCGCCCGCGTGACAGAAAGCGCCGAGGCTTCAGGTCGCATGACTCATCAGGCTAACCGTCTGGTCGAAGCGATCAGCGTCTTTCGTTAAGAGAAGAGATTCAGCGGCCCGGTTAAGAGGCCAGCGCCTGCGTGCCGTCGCGTCCGGCACGCAGTGCGCCTGGTGGCTGACCGACAATCCGTTTAAAGGCGCGACTGAATGCCGCAATCGAGCCGTAGCCGAGATGATAAGCCACGGCTTCCACCGCTTCACCGTTGTTCACAATCCGCTGCACCGCCAGCCGCATCCGCAACTCCGTCAGATAGCGCAGCGGCGTCATGCCGGTGGCATTGAGAAACCGTCCGGCAAACACTGAGCGCGAACAGCCTGCCACGCTGGCCAGCCGCGCCACCGTCCAGTTTTCTCCTGGCTCCCGATGCATCGCAGCAATCGCCTGACTCAGACGTGGATCGCGCATCGCCTGCACCAGCCCACTGCGCTCGCCGCAGCCGTTCTCTACCCAGCCGCGCACAATCAGCGCGGCAACCACGTCTGCCAGACGCGACAGAATTCCGGCGAATCCCGCCTGGCGGGTGCGAGACTCCCGCTCCATCGCCGCCAGAATCGGCTGAATCTCCGGGTATTGCGACAGCAGAGTACTCACCAGCATCACATCGGGCATGGTATTGATCAGCGGCTGCATGCCGCCGAGCTCAAACGCCATGCAGGCGCTGAACAGCAGCACACTGTGCTCGTCATCACAGGCATCTTCCGGTGCTGCAATGGCGCAGACGCTGTCGCAGAGCGGCTTGCTCGCCATGTTCTTAATACACTGGCAGCTCGCCTCCTCACTGGAGATCAGGCTGTGGGGTTTGCCGTGCGGCACCAGCAGCGCATCGCCGCTGTTAAGCTGAAAAACCTCGCCGGAGGCGCTGCGCACCATCAGTGAGCCGCGTCCGACAAAGTGGAACTGCGCCCGGCCCGGCGCGTGCTCATAACGCAGCCCGAACGGCGCGCTCACTGCGATACGCTGATAGTTCACGCCATAGAGGCGCATCCCCATCAGCAGCTCACTGGTCAGATCTCCATAGTGGCTCATGTGATTCCAGACGAATTATCAAAAATGAAGGTGTAAGCATCATAGATCGTCCTGACGCGTCGCTCTATGCTCACACTCACTTTTTTTATCTTCCGGAGAAGCAGCATGAGTCTGACAACCGCAGTGGCTGATGAGGTTTCCTCGCCGACCCGTCCCGCGTGGGGCGCGGTATTTGCTATGGCATTTGGGGTGTTCAGCCTCATCACCGCCGAATTTTTACCCGTGAGTCTGCTGACGCCGATGGCCCACAGCCTGGGCGTATCCGAAGGGCAGGCGGGACAGACCGTCACCATCACCGCGCTGGTGGCGCTGTTTACCAGTCTGGTCACCGGCAGCGTCACGCGGCGCATCGACCGCCGCATCGTCATGCTGGTGTTTTCGCTGTTGCTGATCGCGTCGGCACTGATGGTGGCGTTTGCGGCTGACCTGACGGTGATCCTGCTGGCGCGGGTGCTGCTGGGTATGGCCATTGGCGGCTTCTGGACACTCTCAACCGCCATCACCATGCGCCTGGTTCCCACCGATCAGGTGCCGCGTGCGCTCTCTATCGTCTTCAGCGGTATCTCGCTGGCGACGATTATCGCTACGCCACTGGGCAGCTATCTCGGCGGACTGGTGGGCTGGCGCAACATCTTTATGCTGACTGCCGGACTGGGTGCGGTGGCGCTGCTGTGGCAGTTCTTTACCCTGCCCGCCATGCCGGCAGAGAACAAAGCCCGCAACGGCGGGGTGCTGGCGCTGCTGCGTATTGGTGTGATGCGCTGGGGAATGCTGGCGGTAATCATGATGTTTACCGGTCACTTCGCCTTCTTTACCTATCTGCGTCCATTTCTGGAAAGCGTTGCGCAGCTCAACCTCAATCAGCTGTCGCTGGTGCTGCTGGCCTTTGGTGTGGCGAACTTCTTTGGCACCTCGCTGGCCGGTTTCCTGGTCACCCGCAGCGTATCACTGACCCTGAGTGGCATGGCGCTGTTGATGAGTGTCACCGCGCTGCTGCTGGTGAGCTTTGGCGATGTCAGCTGGATGGTAGGCGCAGGCGTGGCGATCTGGGGTATGGCGTTTGGTTCGATGCCAACCGGCTGGTCAACCTGGATTTCGCGCGCGGTGCCGGATGATGCGGAGTCGGGCGGCGGTTTACTGGTTGCCACCATCCAGCTGGCGATTACTGTCGGCGCGGCGGCGGGCGGCTGGATGTTTGACCTGCGCGGCGCAGGCGGTGTGTTCGTTGCCAGCGGAGTGCTGATGCTGCTGGCCGCGCTGACCATCTTCACCCGGGTACGGCATCACGGTTAAATTCTCAAGGGCAGCAATATATGCTGCCTTTTTTAATGGGCGTAGATAATTAACCTTTTGAGTGATAACTGTGCGAAATGTGCTTTTTATCATCAATTTTACTGAACGAGTTAAGCAAAACCCTCCGCTTTTTACTGATCAACTTCCGGACTAATATATCTATCAACAAGGCAGCACGCCTTACCTGATAAAAATTAACCGAGGAATTGACCATGAAATCTATCAAAACTTTTGCAGCTGTTATCGCGCTTTCTGTTCTGCCATTCGCCAGCTTCGCCCAATCTGTGACCGCCATCGACTCTACGCTGGATGGTGCTGAAGCGAAAATCGCTGCGCAGGCTCAGGAAGCTGGTGCTTCATATAAAATCACTGAAGCTTACACCAACAACGGCGTTCACATGACCGCTGAGCTGCTGAAATAAGTTAAGTTTTACCCTCTTGTGCTGACAGGACGCCTTTGGGCGTCCTGGCGGCGTTTATCCGCTAATAATCCTGTTCCTTTCCCCCCGAAATAATTATTATTCTCAAAAACAATTCTGCATCTGACTGCTGGTCAGCTGTTTCTGGTTGCAATGTCGGGCTTTCTTTTCACTGCGTCTGCAGTGGATTAACTATGGAGAAGTTATGAAAGCGATTACCAATACGTGCCGGACCCTGCGTCCGCTGTTACTGGCTACGGCCCTGTTCTCTGCCTCAGGATGGCTGGCGGTGCAGGCTGAAGATCTCAATCAGGCTGTGGGTAAAGGCGTCTATGAACTGGCAGTCAGCCCGAAAGATAACGCGCTGTTCGTGGCGACAGCGCAGAACAGCAGCGGTGACGGCGGCACAGTTTTCCGTCTCGACCCGGCTACGCTGGCGGTACAGCAGTCGATCAACACGGAGCTGAAATCGTTCGGCGCGGCGATCAACCCGCAAACCAACGTGCTCTTCATCGGCAACACCGTAAACGGCTCGGTTACGGCCATTGACGCCAGCAGCGGCAAAGTGCTCAACACGCTGGTGCTGGATAGCCGTAAGCGCAGTGAGACCGTGCGCCCATTGCAGCCGCGTCAGGTGGCGGTTGATGCTAAAACTAACCGGGTTTATATCACCGGCCTGGGACCGCAAAGCGTGGTCTGGGTGGTGGATGGCAGCACGCTGAAACTTGTCAGTACCATCCCGAATACCGGTAAAATGGGCACCGGCCTGGCGGTAGATTCAGACGCGCAAAAGGTCTACGTCACCAACGGTGATGGTGAACTGGTGACGATCAATGCGCGCACCAATGCCATTGAGAAAAAGCAGAAGATTGACGGAGATAAAGAGCACTTCTTCCTGAACATCGCTCTGGATACGCGCGGTCAGCGCGCCTTCCTGACAGATTCAAAGCAGGCGCAGGTGCTGGTGGTTGATCTGCGTAATCAGCAGGTGATTCAGCGGATTGATGTGCCGGAATCGCTGGCGGTGCTGTTTAATGGTGATCGCGATGAGCTTTATGTTACTCATCGCAAAGCGGGTGAAGTCAGCATCATCGACGCCAGCAGCTATAAGGTGAAGCGCACGGTGAAAACCCCGGCATTGCCTAACAGTCTGGCACTCTCGGCAGACGGCAAGGTGCTTTATGTCAGCGTGAAGCAGCCTGGCTCGCGTAAGGCGCCGCCAAAAAATCCTGACAGCGTGATGCGTATTGCACTGTAAGGCGTGACGTCCCGGGCACTGCTGTGTTGAAGCTGTTTTACATCCGGTCTTTGTAAACGAGAAAGCCACTCTGACGAGTGGCTTTTTTTATTTTCAAAGCCGTTTTGTAGTCTGGGATATCCTTTTGCCCTGGCGGCCCGCGAGACACTTGCCTTTATAGCGAACAGGCTATAGCATCATTTATAGCTTATTCGCTATAAGGATGTTGCGATGTGGGATGTGGATACAACCAAAAGATTTGATGAGTGGTTTAAGGCTCAGAGTGAGGAACTGAAGGAGGATATGCTCGCCGCGATAGTTATCCTGTCTGAGTATGGGCCGCATTTAGCGAGGCCGTTTGCTGATACCGTAGACGGCTCTGATTTTCCGAATATGAAAGAATTAAGAGTGCAGCATCAAGGCAAACCGATACGGGCCTTCTTTGCTTTTGATCCTTCTCGCCGCGGCATTGTGTTGTGTGCAGGCGATAAAACCGGGGTTAAGGAAAAGAAATTCTATAAAGACATGATCAAATTGGCAGATGCTGAATTCCGCAAATATTTGAATGGAGGGGATAATGGCTAATTTAAAAGAGCTGATGGCAAATCAAAGTCCGGAGAGTCGCGAACGCATTGCCAAAAAAGTCGATGCAATGCGGCAGGTTATCGCGCTACACATGTTGCGCGAAGAACTTAACCTGTCACAGACAGAGATGGCGTACGCAATGGGTGTGAAACAGCCAACTATCGCCAGAATGGAACAGGCTGATAATGATCCCCGCCTTTCTACGCTGAAGCGTTACGTTACGGCTCTGGGAGGCGAGATAAGTATCGATGTCAAATTGCCGACAGGCAAAAGAATAGCTTTTGATTTGTGATTAGAAGAGAGAAGCCACATTATCGTGGCTTCTCTCTTTCCAACCCGTTACACCTCTTCCGACGCTTCGCGCATCATCTCATCGTGCGGAACATCATCCAGAATCTGCTCAAAGCTGCGCAGACGCTTGTAAATCGACATCAGTTCAACCAGCGTTGACCACGAGGTGATCAGATACTGGAAAGAACCGCGAACCTGATCGAACACGTTGCTAATTTGATTGAGCAGACCCAGTGTTATCGTTCCTGCGGCGATTGATGGGAACAACATGACCAGGCCAAAGAGATTATCTATCTGTAAATAGAACATTCTGGCGATATTGAAGTACAGATAATGAAAATAGAGACGAAAGTAATTCAGTCTGACGTTGTCAAAAAGCACTCTTACCGTCGGCGGTGTAGCGCGGTCAGCATTGTCTTCGCCGTAAACCAGTTCTTTACGATAAGCTGCTTCTACTCGCTGGTTACGAAACTCCAGGCCTGGTAATTTTAATCCGACTACTGCTAACAGTCCTGTTCCCAGTACAGACCAGACAACGGCGGCAATGACCAATGCATAAGGTATGGCGCCAAGAATCGGTACGCTTTTTACATGGTGTGACAGCTGAACCAGTACTGGCAAAAAAGCGATGAGCGTCATGATAGCCTGTATGAAACTGACTCCCCATCCCTCCAGTGTGAGAGCAAAGCGCATCGTATCTTCCTGCACACGCTGCGCTGCGCCTTCAATATGACGTAATCGCTGCCAGTGGTGCATATAATAATTATTCATCGCGGTACGCCAGCGGAATACCCAGTGGCTAATAAAAAAGGCATTTATTACGCCAATAGTCACAGCAACCATAACAATGCCTGCTACGCCCACAATTTCAGAATAGAGCTGGCTAATTGATACAGAACCGGCTTTTGTTATTGCCTTTTGTATCAAGTCGTAAAAGGGTTGATACCAGGCGTTAATTGCTACGCCGACCTGAACCCCAAACCAGGTAACAAAAATAATTAGCGCAGAGCCCCACACTGACCAACGCTGCCAGGGGTGGTTATCAATCACTCGCCAGGCAAGTGCGAACAGGGCAACCATTATCCAGTAATAGGCATAAAACCATAACTCACCTGGTGCAATGAAGCGCATCACTGTCGTGGGCAAAGGCTGCTTTATCGCAGCCTGAAAAGCAGGCCAAAAATGAGCAGGTAAATCGCTGGCAAAGCCGAACCAGGCAAAAATCGCTACTAAGCTCCAGACAGCCGCAGAGCTGAAAAACAGCGCTGGCCGCGGAAAAAAAGACTTAAACATAGGCACTCCGCTGTTGTGTGTTGCCTGTTATAACGTTTTTGACGGGTCGCTGTCTGTAGTCTGTTGTTTCTGCTAATGACAGGAGGGGGATAGATGTTAATGAAATTGTGCGGTTTTGTTTCCTGGAACTAAATCTTTGTGAATGGCAGTGTTACAATAGGTTGTTTGTTACCGGTAACAAACAGGCTCCTGGCCTGTATCTGCTGATAAAAACCATTACAACGCAACCACCTATTTTTTTCATACCGCCGGTCAGCGCGGGAATGAGGCAATGTCATGTCAGAACAAAAAAAGGGTCATTCACGCAGGGATTTTTTGCTGAAGACAATCACCCTGGCGCCTGCAATGGCGGTAGGTTCCACAGCGATGGGTGCTCTCTCCCTGCCGCTGGCCACACAGGCGGCTGAAACCCCGGCCACGCCACAGCAGGCGCGCGACTACCAGCCGAACTGGTTCACCGCCGAAGAGTTTGCTTTTATTACCGCCGCCGTGGCACGGCTTATCCCCAGCGATGAACGCGGGCCTGGTGCGCTGGAAGCGGGCGTGCCTGAGTTTATCGATCGTCAGATGAATACGCCGTATGCCACGGGGTCGAACTGGTATATGCAGGGGCCGTTTAACCCCGACCTGCCGAAAGAGCTGGGCTATCAGCTGCCGCTGGTGCCACAGCAGATCTACCGCCTCGGTCTGGCCGATGCCGATAATTACAGCAAAAAGCAGCACGGCAAGGTGTTCGCCCAGCTCAGTGGCGAGCAGCAGGATGCCTTACTGCAGGCGATGGAAAATGGCAGTGCTGAATTCAGCCAGCTGCCGGCAAAAGTCTTCTTTAGCTTCCTGTTGCAGAATACCCGTGAAGGCTTCTTCAGCGATCCTATACACGGCGGGAATCAGGGCATGGTCGGCTGGAAGCTGATTAACTTCCCTGGCGCACGCGCCGACTTTATGGACTGGGTAGAGCGCGGCGAACGTTATCCGTTCCCGTCAGTGTCGATTCGCGGGGAGAGAAGCTAAGCATGGCAAACGAAATGAAAAAAGTGGATGCGGTGATTGTCGGCTTCGGCTGGGCGGGTGCCATTATGGCGAAAGAGCTGACCGAAGCGGGCCTGAACGTGCTGGCGCTGGAGCGCGGACCGCATCGTGATACCTATCCCGATGGCTCCTATCCGCAGTCCATTGATGAGCTGACCTATAACGTCCGCAAAAAGCTTTTCCAGGATCTCTCCAAAAGCACCGTGACCATTCGTCATGATGCGTCGCAGACCGCAGTGCCCTATCGTCAGCTGGCGGCATTTCTGCCCGGCACCGGTACCGGTGGCGCGGGTCTTCACTGGTCCGGCGTCCATTTCCGTGTCGATCCGGTTGAGTTGCGGATGCGCAGCCATTACGAAGAGCGCTACGGCAAGAACTTCATTCCGGAAGGCATGACGATTCAGGATTTTGGCGTCAGCTACGATGAGCTGGAGCCGTTCTTCGACAAAGCGGAAAAGGTTTTTGGCACCTCAGGCAGCGCCTGGAGTATCAAAGGCAAAGTGGTCGGCAAAGATACAGGCGGCAACCCGTTTGCGCCCGATCGCTCAGATAACTTCCCGCTGCCCGCGCAGAAGCGCACTTACTCGGCGCAGCTGTTTGCTCAGGCGGCAGAGTCGGTCGGCTATCACCCTTACGATCTGCCGTCTGCCAATACCTCGGGTCCGTATACCAACACCTACGGCGCACAGATGGGGCCGTGCAACTTCTGCGGTTACTGCAGCGGCTACGCCTGCTACATGTATTCCAAGGCGTCGCCTAACGTCAATATCCTGCCTGCGCTGCGTCAGGAGCCTAAGTTTGAGCTGCGCAATAACTCTTATGTGCTGCGGGTCAATCTCAGCGATGACAAAACGCGTGCGACCGGCGTGACCTATGTGGATGGGCAGGGCCGCGAGCAGATTCAGCCCGCTGACCTGGTGATCCTCTCCGCCTTCCAGTTCCACAATGTTCACCTGATGCTGCTGTCGGGCATCGGCAAACCCTACAACCCGATTACCAACGAAGGGACCGTAGGTCGCAACTTCGCCTATCAGAACCTCTCTACGCTGAAGGCGCTGTTTGATAAGAACACCACCACTAATCCGTTTATCGGTGCGGGTGGCGCAGGCGTTGCGGTTGATGATTTCAACGCGGATAACTTCGACCACGGGCCGCTGGGCTTTGTTGGTGGTTCACCATTCTGGGTTAACCAGGCGGGCACCAAACCGATCTCCGGCCTGCCGGTGCCGGCGGGTACGCCCAACTGGGGCAGCAAATGGAAAGCGGCGGTGGCGGATACCTACACCCATCATCTGTCGATGGATGCGCACGGCGCCCACCAGTCTTATCGCGCCAACTACCTTGATCTCGATCCCAACTACAAAGATGCTTATGGACAGCCGCTGCTGCGCATGACCTTTGACTGGCAGGAGAACGACATCAAAATGGCGCAGTTCATGGTCGGCAAGATGCGCAATATCGCGGAAGCGATGAATCCGAAGATGATCATCGGCGGCGCGAAAAAGCCTGGCACCCATTTCGACTCCACGGTTTATCAGACTACCCACATCAGTGGCGGGGCGATCATGGGCGACGATCCAAAAACCAGTGCGGTTAACCGTTATCTGCAAAGCTGGGACGTACCGAATGTGTTTGTACCGGGCGCATCGGCTTTCCCGCAGGGACTGGGCTACAACCCGACCGGCATGGTGGCGGCGCTGACCTACTGGTCAGCTAAAGCGATTCGCGAACACTACCTGAAAAACCCAGGCCCACTGGTGCAGGCATAAGGACATGGCGATGAAAAATGGCATTCTGGCTCTGATTCTTGGCTCCCTGACGTTCGCCGCCCTGGCGGAGAGCAGCCAGGACGATCTGGTTAAACGGGGTGAGTATCTGGCGCGAGCCGGTGACTGTGTGGCCTGCCACACCAGCAAAGGCGGCGCGGCCTTTGCCGGTGGGCTGCCGATGGCAACACCGATTGGCACCATCTACTCCACCAACATTACGCCCGATCCCGCGACTGGCATTGGCGAATACAGCTACGACGACTTCCAGAAAGCGGTGCGTCAGGGCGTGGCGAAAAATGGCGATACGCTCTATCCGGCGATGCCATATCCCTCTTATGCAGTGGTCAGCGATGAAGACATGAAGGCGCTTTACGCCTACTTCATGCATGGCGTCGCGCCGGTCGGGCAGCCAAACCGGGAGAGCGACATTCCCTGGCCGCTGTCGATGCGCTGGCCGCTGGCGATCTGGCGCGGGATTTTTGCGCCCGACGTGAAAGCGTTCCAGCCTGCAGCCCAGGAAGATCCTGTGCTGGCACGTGGTCGCTATCTGGTAGAAGGACTGGGTCACTGCGGGGCCTGTCACACGCCGCGCAGCATCACGATGCAGGAGAAGGCGCTGACCAATAATGAGGGCAGCGACTATCTGGCGGGCAGCAGCGCACCGATTGATGGCTGGACCGCCAGCAATCTGCGTGGCGACAACCGCGATGGACTGGGTCGCTGGAGCGAAGAGGACCTGCGTCAGTTCCTGCGTTATGGCCGCAACGATCAGACCGCCGCTTTTGGTGGCATGACCGATGTGGTGGAACACAGCCTGCAGCACCTGAGCGAGTCCGATATCACGGCGATTGCGCGCTATCTGAAGTCGCTGGGCGCGAAAGATCCCCATCAGGCAGCCTTCAGCGTCGATGACGCCACCGCCAAAGCGTTGTGGAAAGGTGACGACAGTGCGACGGGTGCAGCCACCTACGTCGACAGCTGTGCGGCGTGCCATAAAACCGATGGCAGCGGCTATAAACGTTTCTATCCGGCGCTGCGCGGTAATCCGGTAGTACTGGCGGACGATCCGACCTCACTGATTCATATCGTGCTGGTGGGCGGACAGTTGCCTGGCGTTAATGGCGCGCCGTCGACCATTACCATGCCAGCATTTGGCTGGCGTCTTGACGATCAGCAGGTGGCGGACGTGGTGAACTTCGTGCGTAACAGCTGGGGCAACAAGGCGTCGGAGCCGGTCAGCGCGAAACAGGTCGCTGAGCTGCGTAAAGATGAGAAAGATCGGCTGGGCAGTGCAGATATCCGGGTACTGGAAGGCAAATAATCAGCAGTAAAAAAGGCCGTCATCATCAGGATGACGGCCTTTTCTTTTAGATATTCTCCAGATCGATACCGCGCGTTTTCGGCCCATAAATCCCTACCGACAGCATCACCATCACCATGCTCAGCACGATAAAGGTAATCACACCTGGCGTACCGGCATACTGCAGGATCACCCCAATCAAAATACTGCTGAATACCGTAGAGAGGCGACTGAAGGAGTAGCAGAAGCCAACCGCCCGCGCCCGAATATGGGTCGGGAAAATCTCGGTCTGATAGGCGTGGAAGCTGAAGGTCAGCCAGGCGTTGGACCAGGTGATCAGGAAGCCGCAGAGAATCAGCAACACCGGCTGCGTCTGGAAGGCGAACAGCGTGCCGAACACCACCGTCATCAGCGATGACAGGACGATCTGCCACTTATTCTCCAGCTTATCGGCGTAGCGGCTACAGATCAGCGATCCCAGCGGATAGGCCAGCGTGATGAAGAAGGCATAAAGCAAACTGTGCGTCACCGTGGCACCGCGGCCTGACAGCAGCGCAGGCAGCCAGTTACCAAAGCCGAAAAAGCCGATCGCCTGGAAAAAGTTCATCACCACCAGCATCAGGGTGCGCTTGCGGTAAGCGGGTGACCAGATCTCGCTGAAGCGCCCCCGTTTTGGCAGCTGCGCCGCGGCGTCATCGGCTGAAAAAGCGGGTCCGGCCGGGATGCCGCAGCGTTGCTCCATCGTGGACAGCACCTGATGCGCCTCCTGATGACGACCCTGCTGCGCCAGCCAGCGCGCCGACTCCGGCAGGTTCCTGCGCACCAGCCAGATCACCAGCGAACAGACCGCGCCCGCAATGACCACCCAGCGCCAGCCTTCAAGGCTGAACAGCGTTTGCGGAATCAGCCACCACGACATCAGCGCCACGGCCGGCACCGATAAAAACTGCACGAAAAAGGAGAAGGCAAAGGCGCGGCTGCGCAGATGGGTCGGCACCCATTCCGACAGATAGGTGTCGATGGTCACCAGCTCGACGCCCAGCCCGATCCCCACCAGAAAGCGGAACAGAATAATCATCTCCGCGCTCTGCTGGAACGCCATCAGCAGCGAAAACAGCCCGTACCACAGCAGCGCACACATAAAGGTGAGTCGGCGACCAAAGCGGTCAGCGTAGGGTGCCAGCAGGCTGGCACCGAAAAACAGACCGAGAAAAGTGGCCGAGGCGAAGGCCGCCTGATCGGAGAAGCCCAGCACGCCTGCCGCACCCGTATGAAATACGCCCGCCGACAGCAGGCCGGTACTGATGTAGCCGGTTTCAAACAGGTCATAAAGCTCAAAAAAGCCGCCCAGCGCCAGCAGCGTAATAAAGCGCCACAATCCGGCGGAGGAGGGCAGCGCATCAACGCGTGCGGCTAAGCTGTTACGGGCCGCCGATGAAACGTGCATCGGTGGCAGGCTGGTGGAGGAGGTGGTCATGTCAGCGTGAACCTCAGGCAGTGTAGAGACGACTCGCAGCCGGTCGGAGGCTTATTAAAATAGTTAACCGTTAGCAAGCGAAGAAATAGCAGAATAGTCAATTCATTCGCCGTTGCCGAGAGGGTCGTTGCTGACTATTTAGCAACGTACGTTGCAGGTTTTGCCATCCGTGGCAGGCGCACTCCGGCAGCGGCGACCAGGCCAGAATCTGATTGCAGCGAACTCCGGACTGTCTCTCAGTCCGGTAACGCGGGGGCAGGAGCGCATGGATGCAAATGGCGTCCTTGCGTTATCATAGCCTTGCTTTATGACACCTTTTCACGGACGCGGAAAAAGCTGAGCTGAAGAAGCTGACATAATTACTGAAAGATGAGGTGTAACGTGAGTTTTTTTGACGAGCTGAAAGCATCGCTGGAAGAGGCTGTGGAGATCAAAAACGGTATCAGGGAGCCCGGTCGTGTTACCCGTTACGCGGTTGCCGACGTGAAGGCTATCCGGGCACAGCTTAACGTCTCACAGAGCGAGATGGCGACGGCATTGGGAACCAGCCTCGATACCATAAAGAGCTGGGAAGCCGGACGGCGTAACCCGACCGGGCTGGCAGCTAAAGTACTGGTCACTATCCAGAAAAACCCGGAATTTTTTAAGGAGCTGGCGGCGCAATGAGCCGTTGTTCCCTGCACGCCGTTTAACAAAAAATAAAACGTGGCACCGATGAAACATTCATCGGTGGCACTGTGCTTTACGGCAGTTTCGGCCAGACGCCTGGCCCGATCGGCAGACCCAGCAGATACCACACCAGCAGCAGCGCTATCCAGCTCATAAAGAACACCAGCGGATAGGGGAAGATCAGCACGTAATAGGTGCCGAGCTGCGCATCTTTCTGGTAACGCTGCAAAAAGGCGAGAAACAATGGCAGAAACGGCGACATCGGTGCCAGTGGCAGCACGGCGGAGTCGGCGATGCGGAAAATCATCTGGGCAAAGGCGGGGTGGAAGCCGAGCAGCATAAACATCGGCACAAAGACCGGCGCCAGAATCGACCAGATGGCTGAGCCGCTGGCGATAAACATGCAGAGAAACGCCGACAGGAACATCAGGCCGAGAAAAGCGGGCGCGCCGCTGACGCCTGCGCTCTCCAGCACATCAGTCAGCCCGATCGCCATGAATTTGCCCATGTTGCTCCAGTTGAAAAACGCCACGAACTGCGACAGCGGAAACACCATCACGATAAAACCCGCCATGCCCTTCATCGGATCGACCAGCAGCTGCGGGATATCATCCGGACGGCGGATCTGTCGGGTGACCACGCCATAAGCAATCGCCACCACAAAGAAGAACAGAATGATGATCGGCACAATGCCCTGAATAAAAGGCGAGGGAATAATGGCGCCGGTAGCGGGATTGCGCAGCGGTGCATTTTCCGGCACCACCAGCAGTGCCATCAGGGCGATAAACAGCAGCGCGGCGATCCCGGCAGCCCGCAGACCGCGGTTTTCAAGCGGCGTCAGCGCCGCCAGCTTCTCGCCGTTGCCCTGCCACTTTGGCAGTCGCGGCTCGACAAATTTATCGGTCAGCAGCGCGCCCACAATCGTCAGCACAATCACCGACGTGGCCATAAAGAACCAGTTATCGATGACGCTGACATGCACCGTGTCGCTGACCGCTTTAGCCGCTTCAGTGCTGATGCCCGAGAGCAGCACATCGGTGGTGACAATCAGCAGGTTGGCGGTAAAGCCGGAGGCCACACCGGCAATGGCGGCCAGCAGGCCCGCCACCGGATGACGGCCCACCGCCAGGAATATCAGTGCGCCCAGCGGCGGCATCACTACCAGCGCGGCATCCGAGGAGATATGGCTGAAAAAGGCGATAAACAGCACCATGTAGCTGGCATAACGGCGGCTGACGCGTGACGCCATCTTCACCATCAGCGACTGGAGCAGGCCGACCTTTTCCGCCAGTCCGGCACCAATCACCAGCGCCAGAATCGATCCCAGCGGGGTAAAGCTGCTGAAGTTTTTGATGATATTTGGCAGGATCCACTGAATGCCTGCGACGCTCAGCAGGTTATTCACCCGCACGATTTCGCCGTTGCTCGGGTTCTTCACCGCCAGATCCAGCGCGCTGATAATGGCGGTCGCCACCATCAGCGCCACGATCAGATAGACAAACAGTAAAAACGGGTTGGGGACTTTATTCCCCACGCGCTCGATCCAGCTGAAGAGCCGGCCAGGACTGCGGTTCTCGGATGTTGCTTCCATGGTATTGGTTCTCGTCTTGTGTCCCTTTTATCGGCGGTAGCAAGGCCTGACGCCGGTCGCGTTGTGCGACAGGCGGTGAGTTCAGTTCCGGCACCGCTGAATCGGGGAAGTGTTTGCAATATTTTTTTATAGTGGTCCGCGTCAGAGACACGGCCGTTGGCTCATTCGGCCAGTTTTGTTGGTGTGATCCCCGCCGGGATCGGGCAGTGATAGGGCTGCGCGGCGCGTACCCGATCAAACTCGGCCCGGCAGCCAGCCAGCGCCTGCCGATCCGTTAACAGCGTTAACACCGTGGCCGCCATCACTTTGCCCGCCAGAAACATCCCCTTATGCCCGATACTGGTGCGGCCCTGCGCCACCAGTTGCCAGGTGTGCAACGGCGTGCCGAAGGTAAAGCAGGGCGCAAAACACTGTGCAGTCGGCGTCACCCAGCTGACATCGCCGACGTCGGTGGAGCCATAAAGCAGTTCACGTGTGACCGCATAGGGCGCGACCTCATCCATAAACAGCTTGTCGCCCAGTTTTTCAGCCCAGGCGTGACCGGCTTCACCACCGGTTCGGGCGGCATTGAGCCGGGCATTGCGCAGATCGTCATCAGTGAGCGTGGCACGCAGTTCAGCCGCAAACGCGCGTTCTTCGTCGCTGTAGTCGGGCAAACCAAACTGATGCAAATAACGCTCCATGACCGCTTCCAGCGCGCGATTCGGGACGTAATCCGAGCAGGCTTTGTCAAAACGTACAGTCAGCGTGGTGTCGGTCATCAGTGCTGCACCCCTGGCGATATTGATCACCCGTTCATAAATCGCCTGCGCCTGTGGCAGTTCCGGGGCGCGGATCAGGTAGAGCACCTCCGCATCGGCCTGCACCACGTTCGGCGATACACCGCCGCTGTTGGTGATGGCGTAGTGCAGACGTGCCTCCTGAACGATATGCTCGCGCAGAAAGTTGGCCCCGGTATTCATCAGCGTGACGGCATCCAGGGCGCTTCGGCCCAGATGGGGAGAATTGGCCGCGTGCGCCGCAACCCCTTTGAAGCTGAACGCCGCCTGAATATTGGCGAGGGTGCGCAGATTGAACATGCCGCTGAACCCCTCCGGATGCCAGGTCACGGCGGCATCAACGTCGTCAAACAGCCCTTCGCGCACCATAAAAGTCTTGCCCGAACCGCCTTCTTCGCCAGGGCAGCCGTAAAAGCGCACCGTGCCACCCGTGTGATGCTGTTCCATCCAGGCTTTCACGGCGCAGGCCGCCGCAACACCTGCCGTGCCGAGCAGGTTGTGACCGCAGCCGTGTCCGTTGCCGTTGGCTTCCAGCGGTTGTGGCCGGGCGCAGCCCGCCTGCTGACTCAGGCCCGCCAGCGCATCGAATTCGCCAAGGATGGCAATCACCGGCTTGCCGCTGCCCGCACTGGCGATAAACGCCGTATCGATGCCACCCACGCCGCGTTCCACTCTGAATCCCTCTTCTGCCAGCGCATCAGAAAGCAGGGCTGACGAGCGGGTTTCGGCAAAGCGGGTCTCCGGTGTGTCCCAGATGGCGTCGCTGAGCGTGCTGAAACGAAGCTGATGACGATGGATATAGTCGGCAATAAAGTCTTCCATCATCGTGAGCCCCCATACTGCGCCTGGTTCAGCGCCAGCGTCGCCAGCAGCGTGATGGCGTCCGGCATCACCCGCTCATCAAAGTCGAATTTCGCATTGTGGTGACCCGCCGCCAGCTCACAGCCAAAAATGACGTAAGAGGCCTGACCGCCGCGCTGCTTTACCCGTTCCATCATGTAGGTCGCATCTTCCGAACCCGCCGCCTGCGCTTTACGATCGACCACGGAGTTGAAGATACCGAGCGCGTCCGCCTGCTGATGGATGAAATCAACCCATGGCTGCGTCGGGGTACAGCTGCGCGCGGCCCCCATCAGCGAGACCTGCTGCTCAACGCCATACATCGCCGCCGCACCGGCAATCACCCGCAGCGCCTGCTGATAGATGTCGTCGTTGACCTGATTGGTCACGCCACGGGTTTCGACTTTCAGCAGGGCGCAGTCGGCTACCACGTTGCGGCCGGTTCCCGCCTGCAGCACACCCACGTTGACCCGTGCCACGCCGCCGCTGTGCTGGGTTAAACCATGCAGCGCCAGCGTTGCCTGTGCGGCGGCCAGCAGGGCATTGCGCCCCTCTTCAGGACGACCGCCCGCATGGGCACCGACGCCGGTAAAGTGAACATCCAGCTTGGTAGTGGCGAGGAAGCTGTCGCTGCCGCACACCACTTCGCCTGCCGGCACGCCGGTGCCGATATGAATGGCGGTGAAGCGATCAACGTCATCGACCACGCCCGCCGCCACCATCGCTTTTGCGCCGCGCACACCCTCTTCGGCGGGCTGGAAGATCAGTTTAATCGTGCCGCTGAGCTGATCTTTCATCGCCATCAGCACCGAGGCGAGACCCAGCCCGATGGTGGTGTGGCCGTCATGTCCGCAGGCGTGCATCATGCCTGCGTTGCAGGAGGCGAACCCTTCACGCTGCGGCAGATGATCGTCAGCCTGGCTCTCGTTGAGATCCAGGGCATCCATATCGACGCGGAAGCCCATCACCGGGCCAGGAAGGCCGGTCTCAAGCGTTGCCACGATGCCGCAGAATCCGCCGGAGAAGTGGCTGATCCACTGCGGCAGCGCGCCCTGTTGCAGCGCGCGCGCTTCCTGCTGCTTCAGCACCGCCTCGTCGGGCAAGCCCATCCGCGCGTCGGCGTCGATGACCTCACGGCCCAGCTTCAGTTGATAACCGAGCTTATGCAGCTCTTCAGCGACGAAGGTGGCGGTGCGGAACTCCAGCCAGCCCGATTCGGCATAGTGATGGAAGTCGCGACGCCACTGTTGCAGCTGTGGCAGCCGGGCGCTGACGTGGTCTGAAAGGGGTTTCATCGGCTCTCTCCTCGTTGTTGATTTTTTATGCATTGCTCCGAATCTACACAATGGTATTGACCGGCATAAGATGCGAATATCTTGTGACTGATAAACAACGGTTATCGCAAAATTATGTCTGCCAATCTCAAGCTCCATCAGCTGCGCGCCTTCGTTGACGTGGCGCGACAGGGCAGTATCCGGGCGGCAAGCCGTCTTTCCGGGCTGTCACAACCGGCGTTAACCAAAGCGATTCAGGAACTGGAGCGCGAGCTGGGGGCAAAGCTGTTTATCCGCCGTCAGCAGGGCGTGGTGTTAACCGATATCGGTGATAACTTTTTTCGGCATGCCAGCCTGGTGCTGGCAGAACTGCGGGTCGCCGAAGAGGATATCCAGCAGCGGCTGGGACTGGGTGGCGGTCAGGTGAATATCGGCGTCGGTGGCAGCGTGGCGCGCACCATTATGCCGCAGGTGATTAACCAGTTTCATCGCGAATACCCGCTGGTGAAGGTGCGCATCGTCGAAGGCCAGCTGGTGTCGATGGTGCATGAATTGCGCCAGGGCGCGCTCGATTTCACCATTAATACCTACGATCAGAGCCATCTCGATCAGGAGCTGATGTATGAGCGGATGATGGAGCGCGAGTATAAGGTGGTGGTGCGCAAAGGCCATCCGCTGGAAAAGGCGCGTTCTCTGGCGGAGTTACAGCAGGCGGACTGGACGATGCCAACCCCCAAAGGCAGTTACTACCGCTTGTTGCACGATCTGTTTGGCGAACGCGGCATGGCACCCAAAATCGTGGTGACCTGTGAAACCTTTATGGCCTGCACCAGCCTGGTCGCGCAAAGCGATTTCATCAGTATTCTGTCGGTCGACGTCATTGACGACCCGATTCTGGGTCGGTCGCTGGTGGCGCTGACGCTCGACGAACCCCTGCCGAAAGCGATCTTCTATCTGATCCAGCGCAAAGACACGACGCTGACCCCAATGAGCAGTTATATGGCACAACTCTTTCGCCGTTATTGCCAGTAAAATCAGTGAGTAAAGTTGATCGTCTACACTGTTAAGGTACTGAAAAAAATCCACCCGACAAATATAGAGGTTACGATGCAAGTCAGTCCTTATCTGTTTCTCTATGGCCGTTGCGAAGAGGCTATCGACTTTTACCTGCAGGCGACCGGGGGAGAGTTGCTCTCTAAAATGAAATTCGGTGATATGCCGGATCAGGGTGAGCAGGTCGGCGATCAGTCTGCCGCGCCGCAGCCGCCAGAAAAGATCATGCATGCCCAGCTGCGTATTGGTGACGGTGAGCTGATGCTGAGCGATGGCAACACCGATCAGCCGCCAGCGTCTGAGCATGCCGGTTACGCGGTCAGTCTCTCAACTAACGATGTCGAAAAGGGTAAAGCCTGGTTTGAGAAACTGTCGGCAGGCGGCAAGGTGACAACTGAGTGGCAGGAGACGTTCTGGTCGAACGGATTCGCGATGTTCATTGATAAGTTCAACATTCCGTGGCGCATCAATGTCGAGAAGCCGCAGGAATAATCGGGCCAGTCGGCGTCGCAATTTGCGGCGCCGTATTAATTAATGGCAACTGCCCGGATTAATGCGCGGCGGCGCTATTCAGGCCGCCGCACGTAATCAGAAGTTATAACCCGCCACCAGGTAGTAACCCCAGCCAGTCGATTTCACTTCAAACGGCCCGTTGCCGAAATTCAGCTCCTGACCATCCGCCCACTGTCCGCCGTTGTGGAAGTAACGCGCCACCGCAGAGAAGTGCCAGTGATCGTAACCCAGTGACAGAATATGGCTGGAGGCGATGGAGTTGCTGGTGCGTGATGAACCGCCTTTATCGCGGAGATCGGAACCCCAGTCGAAGTTGGTGAAGCCCACATAGCCCAGATTACCGCCCCACAGCGTGGTGATTGGCACAAAGTATTTCACTTTGAAGCGATAGCCATCCCAGCTGTTTTCATTCGCCGCACCGTAGTTTTCCCACTGATATTTTGCGTAGACGTTCAGCGACAGGCCGACATCGCTGTGCGTATCGATATCGGTGCCCAGACCCATATACCAAGTGTTCTGGCGGCTATCGCTGTTGCGGCCCATGTCGTAGATGTAGTTGTTAGCGAAATACCACTCTTTGAACGGACCAAACGCCAGGCTGGTGCCGGTCAGTTTGTCGATAGAGAAGCGCGGCTCAATCTCCATAAACATCGGTGAACCGTGATCAAAAATGCCGTTGGCGTTGCTGTTGCCTGCGCCGAAGAAGTTGGTCAGATCGAGGTAGCCATAAAAATCGAACCAGTCCTTCTTCGCAAACGCTTCATATTCCAGATAAACGTCGTTGTTAAACTGCGGTCCGAAACGGGTGTGGTAGCTGCCTACCACGTTAACGCTCTGATGCCACCAGTCGGAGACATACTGCGGATCGCTTTCAGCGGCCAGCGCAGCGCCACTCAATGAACATGCCAGCACGGCACCTGCTATCAACGTTTTAAATTTCATTATTATCAGCCACATGCTTTTGACCGCCGCACAGCAGACGCAGTCAGAGAGAAATCGGTCCCTTGATGGGAATGAGGGTTTCACAGCAAATAACAGCCAGTTCTTCAGCCCGCGTAGCGTGCCTGTAACAGATCGATAGAAAATAGATTTTGCTCACGTTTGTCAAAAAGTGTTGCATTACAATTCAGCTAAAATGTGATGCGCTTCACAATAATGACCAGGATCGAACGGAACCAGGCAACCGTTTACGTTGTCTGGTTCGTGATCAAACGGGCGGGATCAGGGAAGGGTGACGCGAACCTGCAAACCACAAATGGCACCCTGTGGCGTCATGCAATTGGAAAGGGCGACGTGAATCTGATGCTTCTGTGCGACGTTGCGCACAATGGATAATCCCAGCCCGCTGCCCTGGGCTTTAACGTCAGGTGAACGGGTAAAACGGTCAAAGGCGCGTTCGATAAAGGATTCCGGCATGCCTGGCCCGTTATCGACAATATCGACCACTGTTTTACCTGCGACCCGATGCAGCAGCACATCGACCAGGCTGCCCTCCGGCGTGTGCAACATGGCGTTACCAATCAGATTGTCGAACAGGCTGCGCAGCTCGGAACGGCTGGCCTGCAGACGATACTGCGTGGAGCCATTAAAGCCGATATCGATGCCGCGTTTATCTGCCACCACCATCAGCTGCTCAATGCTCTCTTTCAGCAGATCGTCCAGTTCGATATGCTCGACGCTGGCGACCACGCTCTGGTCATCCTGACGCGAGACATTAAGTAACTGCGTGACCAGATGACGGGTGCGTGTGACGCCCGCTTCCAGCTGGCTGAACTGCCGGCTCGCTTCGCCTGGCTGGATATGCTGACGCAGATTTTCCAGCTGCAAGGTCACCGCCGTTACCGGCGTGCGCAGCTCATGCGCCGCATCTTCCAGGAACTGACGCTGCGACGACCAGGCCTCACGCAGCTTACTCAGCAGCGAGTTGTAGGCGGCCACCAGCGGCAGGATCTCATCCGGCAAGCCTTCGGGTGAGACATTGTGCGGATGATGCGTCTCCTGCGCGGCAATCTGACGCGAAGCGACCTGCAGATCCCGGGTGATCTTGCGCACCACCAGCCAGATCACCAGCAGTGACAGCGGCATCATCAGGATCAACGGAATGATCGCTGACAGCGCCCGCTTGACCATCAATGCCTTCATGTAGCTGAGGTTGTGCATCACCTGGATAGTTTTTATCTCGCTGCCAGGTAAGCCGGGCCGGGTATAGATGCGCCATTCGCAGTCGTCGCACTGACCCACATGCACGTCGCGATAGCCCCGTTGATTTTGCAGCGGAGCCTGCAGCTCCGGCCATGAGCTGGCCCGTAACTGACCCCGATCGTCCCACAGTTGCACCACAAAGGCGCTCTTCGCCTTGTCAGGCGCAATAAGCATCGGCATCAGGGCGGGCATCTGTTTATTAGTGGACCAGGCATCAGCGATTTTTGCCAGCTGATCGTCCTTCATGGTGCCAACCATATCGCCATAGCAGCTGAAGAAATACCAGGTGACGCCACCGATCATCAGCAGATGAATAATCAGCAGCGTAGAGAGTAATTTGTTGCGTAATGAACGCATAAAGGTGAAGGGTTTCATATTGCCGGTACCCGCCAGCCCAGCCCGCGCACATTGCGGATCACGTCGTTATCCAGCTTGCGGCGCATCCCGTGGATCAGGACATCCACCGCGTTGCTGCTGACTTCATCGCCCCAGCCATAGATGCGATTTTCCAGCTGCTCGCGCGACAGAATAGCGCCTGGCCGCTCCAGCAGGGCGTAGAGCAGGGCATATTCGCGCGCCGTAAGCTGCTCTCGCTGTCCTTTGTAGAGCACTTCGCGGGTCATCATATCCAGCTGTACATCGCCGCTGCCCAGCACCGAGTCTGCTGCGCCGTGACTACGTCGGGTAATCGCGCGCATCCGGGCCATGACTTCCTGTAAATCGAACGGTTTAAGCAGGTAGTCGTCAGCGCCGCTGTCAAGTCCCTGAATCCGCTGCGCCACCGTGTCGCGTGCGGTAAGAATCAGTACCGGCGTGGCGTCGCCGCGCCCGCGCGCCCGGCGCAGTACCTGCAGGCCATCATCGCGCGGTAAGCCGAGATCGAGCAGCACGCAGCTGTAGCCGCCTTCGCTCCAGGCATTCTGGGCATAGATGCCATCACGCACCCAGTCCACCGACCAGCCCGCCCCCTCCAGTGCCTGCTGCAGGTTCGCGCCGATCATTTCATCATCTTCAACCAGTAACACGCGCATGGCTGATCTCCTTCAGAAAGATGAGGGGAGTTTACTCACCAATTGTTAGGCCAGAATTATCCGCCGTCATACTTCGCGCTGTAGCGGCGTTGGCTGCTTTTGCTCACCCCAGTCACTGACTTATGTCAGCTCCTGGGGACTCGCGCAGTTGCCGCCTTGCCACAGCACGAATTATTTTGGCGGACTTCTGCCGTCATACTTCGCACTGTGGCGGCGTTGGCTGCTTTTGCTCATCCCAGTCACTGACTGATGTCAGCTCCTGGGGACTCACGCATTTGCCGCCTTGCCACAGCATGAATTATTTCGCGGACCGCCGTCACCGGTATTTTATGGAGGAGTCAGGTGGCCTGATGTCCCCATCCATATCCATTGAGATGCCAGCGATTGCAAGCGTAAATGGGGTGACGTATATTTGAGCAACAGATTAATGCCAGACATTTCAGCGGTGAATAGTATGTCAGCCCAGGAAGCAAAAATCAGACATCAGCGCGAGTATCAGGAGCGTGTTGAAGCCGTCCGAAATGGTCAGGCTCCAGGCCGCGTGCTTGAAAAACGTCCTCAGGGTATTGTGCCTGCAAAAAGTGGACGCAGCCTCGCATTTTTCTGATGTCACGCCGTGCTGAAATCAGCCAGGTAGTAAAATAAGCTCATCATACAGGTGGGCTTTTTTTATGACATTGCACGCTATTCCTCCAGAAGAACAGATCCTTAAACTTAACCGTTATCTTATTGATAACGCCGGACAACTTCCGTCACCGGTTATTACTGTAGGCGGTCAGGCTGTTATGTACTGGTATCTGACCTACCTGCATCTTTATCCTGATCAGCCTGATGTAACATCCATAACCTCAATTGATGTTGATTATGTCACCCGAAAGGAAGGCGTTGATTTTCTGGCTCAGGAATATCAGCGATATCTCAAACATGTTGACGCCTGACAGGGCTGAATGCCCCCGTCACTTATGATGCAGAAATAAATTTGTCTGACTCAGCGTTTTTATCTTCTGCCTTTTTTCAGCAGCAATCTCTTCACGAACTTTCACACTAAAGCCCCGCTGGCCGCGCGATTCCGCCTCCGTTTCCGCCGTTGCTAATTCTGCGCTAATTTTCTGCTAATTAAGGGATAAATTTTAGCGGGTAGAGTGGCTCCACTGCACATCAGCATCAACAGGAGGAACCATGAATCAGCGCGAGTTTATTCGGAGTTTGCTGGACTGGATTGAGAACAACTTAGGACACGATCTGCATCTGGATGAGGTGGCGCGCCGCTCGGGCTATTCGCGCTGGCATCTGCAACGGCTGTTTCGCCAGCATACCGGCTTTTCACTGGCAGAATATATCCGTCAGCGCCGTTTAACCGAGTCTGCGCTCACGTTGCTGAGCAGCAACGAAGCGATACTGCAGGTGGCGATGAACTATGGCTTTGATACCCAGCAGGCCTATACCCGCACGTTTAAAAACTACTTTATGGTGACGCCTGGCCAGTTGCGCCGTCAGCGTCGCGTCGAGCCGGATCGGCTGCTATTCCCTCTGGCGATGGCCAGCTGATGCCTGATAAGACCTTCCCGTCACAGCCTGCGGACGGGAAGGTCGGCCCGCGCTTTGCGCTTCTCTCCACTTGTTCTTCGCCTCGCCTTTTTTTGCCCATCAGCCACAGTGACCCCGCCCGAACGTGTTAGTTTGTTGCCAGCATCCCTTTACTGTCGGAGTCGGGAAACATGGAAAACGGCGCGAATTTAACCGCCATGTTGGTATTTGCACGGGTTGTGGAATTACAGAGTTTCAGTGAGGCGGCACGCGCACTCGGCTTGTCCAAATCCCATGTCAGCCGGGAGATCGCCCGTCTGGAGCTGCGGCTCGGTATCCGGCTGCTGCAACGTACCACCCGGCGGCTGGCGCTGACCGAGCTGGGCCAGGCGTACTATCCCTACTGTGTGCGGATGCTGGCCGAAGTGCAGCGCGCCGAAGCCTTTGTGCAGCAGGTGCATCAGCAGCCCGTCGGCCATGTCAGGCTGCAGGCACCCGTTACGTTCGGCTGCCAGTGCGTAGTCCCTGTCCTTAACCGCTTTCTGCGTCGGCATCTGCATATCAATGTCGATCTTGATCTGACCGATCGCAGTCACGATCGGCTGGATGATCAGGCGGATCTGGCGATTGTGATCCGATCCCGATCGCCACAGCAGGGCAATTTTCGGGTACTGAGCGAAATCGAGTGGGGGCTCTATGCCGCGCCCGCCTACCTGGCGCAGCGACCCGCTATCACACATCCTGAGATGCTGCCACGCCACGACCTGCTGCTGTTTCATGGTCCGGCGCACACCGCCGCACTGCCGTTCCGCCGTGATAAACAGCGGCTGGCACTGGATGTACGCAGCCGTTTTCGCGCCAATAACAGTATGGCGCTGCTCAATGCGGCACTGGCGGGGAGCGGCATCGCCTATCTGCCCTCCTACATGGCCCAGGAGGCGATGGCGCGCGGGGATATTCAGCAACTGCTGCCGGAGTGGCAGATGGATCGTCTGCAAAGCTATCTGCTGCTGCACGATACGCCTGAACCGGCGTCGCCCGTGACGCTGCTGTGTGATGCCCTGGTTGCGGCGCTGAATACAGGCTGATTGTTGCCTGCTGACAACAATCAGCGCCACAGAGTAACTATCCCGCCGCGACTGTTGTTACTCCGCTACGCCGGTTAGCCTGTATCCCTGATTACTCACCGGATATCATCATGCAACAGTCACCCGAAACTGCAGAGTTTCAGCACTGGCGACGTAACTTAGGGGTCTGCGTCGTCGGCTCTTTTACCACTATCGTGGCGATGACGCTGCTGCTGCCGTTCCTGCCGCTCTATGTTCAGCAACTCGGCGTTGAGCAGCCTGCCGCTATCGCCCGCTGGTCCGGCCTTGCCTACGGCGCGACCTTTTTCAGCGCCGCACTGACGGCGCCGTTGTGGGGCAGGCTGGCTGACCGCTATGGTCGTAAGCTGATGCTGATTCGGGCCAGTCTCGGGATGGCGATTGCGATGTCGCTGATTGGCATGGCGACCGCGCCGTGGCAACTGGTGGCGCTGCGCCTGCTGGCGGGGCTGCTGGGCGGCTACGCATCGGGATCGACCATTCTGGTAGCGGCACAAACGCCGAAAGCGCAGACCGGCTGGGCGCTGGGGGTGTTGTCTTCCGGCATTATGGCCGGCAACGTGGTCGGACCGCTGCTGGGCGGTGTGCTACCGCCACTGATCGGGATTCGTCAGACTTTCTGGCTGACCGGCGCCGTGATTTTTCTCGCCTTCCTCGCCACCACCTTTTTACTCAAAGAGCAGCCACGTGCTTCCGCTACATCGCGCGCCAGCCAGCAACCGCATCCTGAAGCCGGGCCGGTTAATCACAGCCTGATACGGCTGATGTGGCTCTCTGGCATGTTGCTGATCTTCGCCAGCATGTCGATTGAGCCGATTATTACGCTTTACGTGGGCGAGTTTGTGCAGGGCGACCACCAGATTACCCTGATAGCCGGACTGGTGATGTCCGCGGCGGCGCTGGGCACGGTCCTGGCGGCACCACGACTGGGTCGGCTGGCCGATCGGGTAGGGCACTGGCGGGTGCTGACCGGCGGTTTAGTCGTTAGCGGGCTGCTGCTGATACCCCAGGCATTTATCACGGCGGCCTGGCAACTGGTGCTGCTGCGTTTTCTGATGGGGATGGCGCTGGGCGGGTTGATGCCGTGCATCACGGCGATTATTCGTCATAACGTGCCGGGCTCACAGGTTGGGCGGATGCTGGGATATTCGACATCGGCACAATATATCGGCCAGGTCAGCGGCCCGCTGTTCGGTGGGCTGGTGGGCGGTGCATTCGGGATGCGGCCGGTGTTTCTGGCAACCTGCGTGGTGATGCTATTTTGCGCCTGGCTCAACTGGCGTGGCATGAAAAAGTAGTGCGATCAAAAAAGGCGGACCGGAGTCCGCCTTAGTTTATTCACAGCTGCGTGAATTACTTCTGGTCAGGCAGCGCGTAGGCAATCACATAATCGCCCAGCCTGGTACCAAACGAGCCGTGACCCCCTGCCGCGATGACAACGTACTGCTTGCCATCCACTTCATAGGTCATTGGTGTCGCCTGGCCGCCTGCTGGCAGACGTGCCTGCCATAACAGTTCGCCGGTATCAGTGCTGAAAGCACGCAGGTAGTTATCTGCGGTCGCACCAATGAAGAACACCTTACCTGCGGTGGTGATAGGACCACCCAGCATCGGCATACCCATTTTGAACGGTAGCGGAACCGGTGCGCTATCGCGAACGGTACCGATACGCTGTTTCCACACCACGTTGTTGGTCTTCAGATCCACCGCGGAGATGTAACCCCAGGCTGGCTGTTTGCATGGCAGACCAAACGGTGACAGGAACGGGTTCAGCTCGACGCCATACGGCACGCCATACTGAGGCTGAATACCGGTTTCAGTACCTGAACCACCTTCAGCGCCTTTCGGCGGCTCAATCGGGTTGCCTGGGCCACGTGGAATCAGCTTAGAGACAAACGGCAGCGCCATTGGGTTAGCAATCGCGATCTGACGATGAGGATCGACTGCGATGCCGCCCCATTCGAACATACCGAGGTTACCCGGGAACACCAGCGTACCCTGCTCAGATGGCGGAGTGAACGGACCTTCATAGCGCAGGCGCTTGAAGATCACGCGGCACACCAGCTGGTCAAACATCGTCGCGCCCCACATATCCTTGTCCGTGAGATTCTGTTTCGGACGGAAGGTCAGCTCAGAGTAGGGCTGAGTGGCGGCAACGTGATCGCCTTTAGCAGCACCCTGTGGCACTGGCGTTTCTGGCGCAGGCACGACTGGCTTGCCGGTACGGCGATCCAGTACAAAGATGTTGCCGGTTTTCGCTGGCGCGTAGACAACCGGTACGGTGTTGCCATCTTTGTCGGTGATGTCAGCCAGCGTCGGCTGCGACGGCAGATCCATATCCCACAGATCGTGATGCACAGTCTGATAAGACCAGACCAGCTTACCGGTGGTGGCGTTCAGGGCCAGCACGCTGCTTGCATAACGCTCCTGCTCTGGTGTGCGGTTACCGCCCCAGATATCCGGTGTGCTCACGCCCATTGGCAGATAAACGGTATCCAGTTTCGGATCGTAAACTGCCGGTGCCCATGAGTTCGGAGAGTTCATGGTGAAGGTGTGTTCATCAGCCGGAATGGCATTAGGATCTTTTGCGCCTGGATCAAATACCCACAGCAGTTTGCCGGTATTCACATCAAAGCCACGAATCACGCCTGACGGCTCGCGGGTTGAGTAGTTATCGGTAACCGCACCCGCCATCACGATGGTGGTGTTAGTAATCACCGGCGGTGAGGTCGGCTCATACTGACCCGCAGTGGTGACAGGCTGTTTGTGTTGCAGATCCAGCTCGCCGTTAACGCCAAATGCCGGGCAGCGTTCGCCGGTCTCTGCGTCCAGTGCAAACAGACGACCATCGTTGACCGGCAGATAGATACGACGTGAACACAGCGCAGGCCGAGTGTTCGCTGCATCGGCGGCTGCCGGCACTTCATGGTAAGAAACACCGCGACAGGTCACGTGCTGGAAGGTCGGGTTGACCTTCATGCCCGGATCAAACTTCCACTTCTGCTTACCGGTGGCCGCATCCAGTGCAAACAGGATCTGGTGTGGCGAACAGAGGTAAAGCGTGTCGCGGATTTTAATCGGCGTGACTTCGTCGGTAATTTCACCCGGATCGTTAGGCGTTTTCATGTCGCCAGTCTGGAACTGCCAGGCAACCTGCAACTCTTTCACGTTCTGGTGATTAATCTGCTTCAGCGGAGAGAAACGGGTTCCCTGCTGATCGCGCGCATAAGCGGGCCAGTCAGCATCCGGGATGTTGCTCAGCGGCGCAGCCTGCGGGGCGTTGTCAGCGGTTTCTGGTACTGACCCGTTGATGACCTGCGGATCGTTGAATACCGCATAGGCCAGCACAATGGCACTGGCAATCAGCGCCACAGCCATGGTACCCAGCGCGGCTTTGCTGCCCGCGTTGAAGCTGCGATAAACAAACGGCAGGATCAGCCAGACACCGAAGATCACCAGCACATCGGTGCGTGGTGCCAGTGCCCAGAAGTCGGTGCCCACTTCCCATACACCCCAGATCAGGGTGCCGATCAGCAGCAGCGCATAAAGAACCAGCGCAGTGCTTTTACGACGGGAAAGCAGATAAGCGGTGATAAGCATCACCACACCGCCAAAAACGTAATACCAGGAACCACCAATGGCGGCTAACCAGCCACCGCCAATCAGCATAAACGCGCCCGTCAGCACTGCGAACAGCACCGTCAGGAAACGAATTACGCCAAAAGATGAGGAGTTTTTCCCCATAATATCGACCTCGTTTCGTTGCCATAAAACACACGAAAACAACCAGATAGGCTGTTTCCAGTTATCAAGTACAAATGATTAGGGTGTTCTGAAGTATCTCTTCCGTTAAGACAGACGATCCCTTTGTGTTAAATGTTATAGCAAAATCAGATCGAGGTTTGATTTTTTTGGCTTAAACCGCTTAACAACTGGAATAAAACGACATTTTATGGGGGATTAAAGGACGTTAAGCGCACCGCCGTGTGCCCTTAACGCCGGAAGGCAGGATTTGTGAATCAGCAGCTAATAAGATCGCCGTCCGAGCGTTGCTGTTGCCAGCCGCTGATATTTATCTCAGCAAACTGCTCAGCGGTTAAGGGCGGCGTATGACTTCGTACGATTACCTCTGCCCCTTTTTCACGAAACGTCGCCATAAAAAAGGGAAAGGTAAACTTCTCATAATTATCATTAAAGAAAGATTCGGTTAAAACAATCCCTGAAAAAGGAAAAGATTCCAGCAGTCGCCAGTCTGCACCCGGCGGCGCAAAATCATAAAGCCAGAAATCAAATTTCTTTGTTAATTCAAGCAGTGACGTACTGTGTGCTGCCAGACTGGAATAATTAATTCCAATCCGGACACGCGCATTTTGTAAATGCGTATAGGCATCCGGAACCGCGATCATTCCCCGTAATCGAATATCTTCCACCGGCACAACCATTAATGCTGCTTCAGTAGCAATTTGATTGTATAATGAAATAATGTTGTTTGTATTAAGTATATTGCCGCTATCCTGGTTTTGCTGAAGATAAGGCACGCTATAACAAATGCCAGTGACATTACGCTTAACGTGATGGATTGGTTCAGTAACATAGGGGTTATATAAACTGTTTTTCATTATCTCTATGAAATTCAATAGAAAGGATTTGTTGTTAATTAAGCATATAAAAAGTCGCATTTTTCTAAACGCGTGAATAAATATAGATCACATGCTTAATCCAAATCATCCTTTTGTTGCCTGAGAAAGTAAATAAACCTTTTAGCAAAGAAACGATAATTCCTTTGGCGTCTGATGATGTGCTGGAATATATTCAATAGTCGGGACCAATAGGCTGGTAATAATCATGAGGGGGCTGACGCGTCTCGGCCGGACAGGAACGCTGTTTATCGTACAGGGAGGCAGCGCTGGAGCCGCAGGCCTTCTGCTCGCATCCGGTCTGCTATTGTGAAGCCGACAATCACCACACCAATAACACCGCGCAACGACGCGGGTTTCCTCACCTGATTTGGGATAAGACATGGGATTTATGGCATCGGCGGCGGAAGAGTCGCTGTGGCGACATCGGACATTTGTCGCCTTCTGGGTAGCGCGTACCTGTTCATCATTTGGTTTTCAGATGTTCTCGGTCGCAATCAGCTGGCAGATCTATGCGCTGACCAACAGCGCGATGGCGTTAGGGATGATTGGCTTAATGCAGTTTCTGCCGTCGGTGCTGCTGGCGCTGCCAGCGGGCCATCTGGCGGATCAATATGACCGGCGGCGGATCGTGCTGTTGGGTCAGCTGGTGGAATTTGCCGCACTGCTGGCATTAGTGGTGCTTACCTTATTCCATACCCCCGATAAGACCGCGTTGTGGGGGCTGGTGTTTATGATTGCAGTGGCGAAAGCGCTGGAGTGGCCTGCGATGTCTTCGATGCTGCCGTCGCTGGTGCCGCCTTCGATTCTGGCGCGTGCGATGGCGATGAACTCCGTGGGCGGTCAGGCAGCGGTTATCGTCGGGCCGACGATTGGCGGGCTGCTTTATGTCGCCGGGCCGCATGTGGTGTATGGCGTTTCCGGGCTATTTTATCTGGTTTCGCTGACGCTGGTAAGTCTGCTGCGTTATGAACGCCCGGTGCAGGCTCGTCTGCCGATGAATATGAAGAATCTGTTTGCCGGGATTCACTTTATCCGTGAGCGCAAAGATGTACTTGGGGTAATTTCGCTCGATCTGTTTGCGGTGCTTTTGGGCGGTGCAACGGCGCTGCTGCCGATTTTTGCCAAAGATATTCTGCATACCGGACCCTGGGGGTTGGGGATGTTGCGCGGCGCGCCGTCGGTGGGAGCATTGCTGGTGGGCATCTGGCTGAGCCGTCACAAGCTGGAGAAGCATGTCGGGATGATTATGTTTGGCTCGGTGGCGGGCTTTGGCGTGGCCACGCTGGTGTTCGCGCTTTCCACGCAGTTATGGCTGTCGCTGGTGGCGCTCTGTGCGCTGGGTGGCTTTGATATGGTGAGTATGGTGATCCGGGGTGCGCTGGTGCAGCTGGATACGCCGGATACCATGCGCGGACGGGTGAATGCGGTTAACGCGATTTTTATTAATACGTCGAATCAGCTGGGCGAGTTTGAGTCGGGGTTGCTGGCGGCCTGGATGGGTGCGGCACCGGCGGCGGCGATTGGCGGCATCGGTACGCTGGTGGTGGTGGCGCTGTGGATGAAGTTGTTTCCGCATCTGCGACGGCGTCAGAAGCTGGAGAATGAGGTGGATCCGGTTTGATGACTGGCGTTGGGGTTAGGTGAGGGGGTTGTGCGGTGGCGAACCACGGCGCAGGCGCAGGGAACAAACACCTTTCGCAAAGACGCAAAAGCGCCATCCATTCGCTCATTCGCTTTGAGTTTGTTCGTTGCCTCAGGCTGCAGAGAGATGGATTGAGGCTGGCTGGGTTATTGCGGTTGTAGAATTGTGTGCAGGCATATGCTGCCATCGCTTTAAGTTTGTTTGTGACCAAAGCCTGTCTGCGGACCTTGAGAGTCCTTTAATGCTTTTCTGATACGAACGGCTCGTTTCCGGCACCTTTAACTGTTCCGCCATTTAGTGATGCTGCGCAGCGGCAATGATTAAAAAATGCCCTTTTCTAATCCCAGTTCTTGATCCTGGCATAGGAGTGAATGACAAATCAGTGCCAATTAAAACTATATTAATGGCACTTAAGAGATCAGTTTTCGTTTACGGAAGGCAGCGTGGACTGATATTTTTCAGGCTGGTATCTAAAACGGTAGAAGAATGAATGGACGCAAAGACGCTCGCCGTATCAGTTGCTCATGGTATTGCTTCACTTCCGATGGATTTTTATTTGGGTATTGAAAGAACCTTTCAGGATCTCAACCTGGCAGATGGCGGCAGAAACATTCAGCGCCGTAACTTCGGTGAGGATGAGAGGATGTATCGGGCTTTGAACAAGCTCTTCCGTAACAGAGCCATTCTGGGGCAGATTGCAGAGATGATAATCAAAGACTCTCTTTCCTACCTTCCGGATCCAGCCCTTAAAAAAATCACAGATAAACTCATCGGAGCAGCGTCTTCACTGGGTTCAAGACAGTCCATGCAGCTGGCCATTACAGGTTATCTTGGTTCAAAAGTTGTTGGATGAATGATGGCCAGCGTGATAACGAAGTTATCACTGCGATTATGGACAGGCACCCTTGCGGGCGGCATAGTTCTGCAGGGGGTGCTTTCGCGTGCTTCTGCAGCTTCACGGCGTTTGAGGCATCAAAATCCTGAATTATGGTCAAGGCTTTATATACTTGATTTTGAAATGCTTTACTTCCTCTTTGAAGAACCTTTAGCCAATTACATCGAGCTCGGTGAGACTCTACGTAAAAATCCTTCGAAAACGGAGCAATTTCTGGGTGCAATCGAAAATCTTTAGACTAATCAGAAAAGTCATTTCTGAGTTATCAGGGGCGGTTGTTGTCAGCGCTGTAGTGATAGGAATTTTCATCGCAATATTTGCGAATGAAGGAATTATGCGCGTTATCGCCCCCTTACTCGTCTTTATCGCTGGCCTGGTTCTTTACTGGTTAGCCTGGAAGATTTCATCCAAAGAAGATTGAAACCAGGTCACTAATAAACGCATTACCATCAGGGATGAAAGACTGTCGCGTATCAGCACAAGATCACCCGGTGCAGGCTCAGCGCGGGCGATTACGCACCTCATCCCTGAGGTGCGCCCGAAGCCGGGCCAACGCTTTGCGTTGTTCAAAAACGCTCCCGGCGTTTTTGTCCGTGGCCCGCGATGCTTTGCTACAGGCATATGTTCCCATCGCTTTAAGTGTTTAAGTTGCCTCTGACTGAAACGCAAACCGGACGAACGCAAAGCTCCGTGACGCCTTTCAAAACGTTCCTGATTTACACGAAAACGCGTTCCTTGCTATAACTTATCTCTCATCGGCAGGCCTGTGGCCTCCTCAGTCAGCTTAAGCGCTTATAGAGGGTACCGTTATGAATCAGACTCACTCCATTCCGGAAATTTATAATCCTGATGTGCCGTATTCAGTAAAGTGCGAGATCGTGGCGCAGCTGTGCCGGGCGCTGGCTTCCCATAAAAACATCCCGGTTAGCGCCCTGAGAAAATATCTTCTGGAAAAAACTCACGTTGATTTCGAAAATCTGGAGGATAACCCGGTAGGAATGCTGCTGCTGTATGAGTACCTTCACTGCCAGCGCCCCTCGGTCTGCGCCCGGAATGAAAAAAACCTTCATTAAGCGCTGCCTTCAGCAGGGGGCAATTTAATCAAATACGCCTTCGGAGAAGATGGCTGGAGAGGGGGCGGCTGAGTTGTCGCTGGCGACGGTTTCCCGAGCCAGCTCAACCTCAATATTGTCACTGGCCCGAAGGCCAGTACAGGAAGTTACCAGTCATACTGCCATTAAAATCCTGGGGTCAGAGGGGGAGGCCGACCCGCAGGCTGGAGCCATCAGGCCCCGGTTTTTCCCAGGTTGGCGTCAAATGTTAGCCAGCTTTCACGCATGTCCACTACGCTGCGGGTTTTACGGGCCTCATCGATTTTTATTGCCGTGAGGCCCGCTTCCAGCGCGTCCACTACTGAAACTTTCAGCGGTGTTCCCTGTTTAATATGTTTAACGATCTCTTCAGCCATCAGCGCATCTGCGCCGTAATGGCCATCATACGCATTGCCGCTGTAGGCGGTATCGACCTCTTTCTCGCCGCTGCGCGCGTTGTGTACGCGGAAGTAGTTGCGCACGAAGTCGCCTTCCGCCATGCCGTCGGTGCCCATGACACAGAAACGGCGGAACTCATCCGGCACATTCAGATTGGCGTGGAAGGCCAGCGTCGCGCCGCCTTCGTACTCAATCAGGGCAGTCTGGTAGTCGACAATATCGGCATCGCTGTCGAACACCGCATCGGTGCTCGACCAGCCGCTGGGCTTCACGTGATAAAGTTCTGAGTCAGCGGTGATAGCTCCCTGCGGCGCATGAGCGGGGGTAAAGGATTTACGGCCACCAAAGCTGGCGACGCGGATCGGGCGCTCCTGCAACAGCCCCTGATAGAGATCGATGTCGTGACAGCATTTTTCCAGAATGTACGGACCGGCATATTTCTCCAGACGGCGCCAGTCGCGCTGAAAGAATGCGCCGTGATAAGGCTTGATATGTTCTGTCGCCTCAATCGAGGTGATCTCACCCAACTGACCCGCATCGCGTGCCGCCAGCAGATCGTGATAGAGCGGGGAATAGCGCAGTACCAGGCCGACCAGAATGCGCGCTTCGCCATACTGACGCACCAGCTTCGCCATCTCCATGGTCTGCTCTTCATTGATCACCACCGGCTTTTCGGTAAACACCGTGTAACCCGCCGCCAGCGCCTGACCCACATGCTCCAGATGCAGAAAGTTGGGAGAGCCAACCAGCACGACATCCATTCCGCCATGTTCCAGCAGAGCATCGATTGACGCAAAGGCCTGGCCGGGCGCGATACCAAAGCTGTGCAGATTAGGCAGTCCGGCGGGTGCCGGATCGTAATAACCCACTACCGAAAAGGCGTCGTCGGCTTTGCTGAACTCTTTGATCACGTGGGACAGTCGAAAGCCGAGACCGATAATGCCTACTTTCATGTTAAACCCCTGCTCCTGAAATCGCATGATGCATAGCCCGCCTGTGATCGGGCGCGCCTGTTGATAATCTGACCACCAACTTATTACGACAGAAAAACTAATGTCAATAACGCACTGCGCGTTTTGCGAGAAGGTTTTTGTTATGATGATGTAAAATAAGAAGAAAATTCAGATATGATTTTGCTATATTTATTTGTTATTGCGATTTAAGTTTTTTTATCCTATCGTTCGCTCATTATGGCTATAACCCTTAATCAGGGAAGGAAGCGCGTGCAACCACACTATCTTCTGGGCATTGATGGCGGCGGTACACAGTGTCGCGCGCGGTTAACCGACCTGCAGGGTCGCATGCTGGCGGAAGCCACCGGCGGGCCTGCCAACGTCTGGTCAGACTATGACGCGGCGCTGACCTGCGTCGGGCAGCTGATCGAACGGGTATTGTCACAGGCGGGATTAGCCCCGGAGGCGCTGACGCAAACCGCGCTGGTGGCCGGATTAGCCGGTGCGAATGTCACCTCGGTACAGGCGCGGCTCGCCAGCTGGCAACCTGCCTGCGCGGCGTTACAGGTGGTCAGCGATGTGGAGATCGCCTGTGCAGGCGCCCATGGCGGCGCACCGGGCGCCGTCTTTATTATCGGCACCGGCAGTCAGGGAGCCGCGTGGGATGGCGATCAGTTTACGCTGCTTGGCGGCTGGGGCTTTGCCTTGTCTGACCAGGGATCGGGCGCTGAGCTGGGCCGTCGTGCGCTGCGGCTGGCGCTGCTGGCCCATGAAGCGATTATTACCCAGAGCGCTCTTACCCGGCAGCTGATGGCGCAGTTCGACCACAGTCCGGAAACCATGCTGCTCTGGACGCGCTCAGCGACGCCTGCAGACTGGGCCCGCGTGGTGCCACAGATTTTTGCGGCCGCCGACGCGGGCGATGGTCATGCACAGGATCTGCTGCATCAGACCGCAGCCGATATCGGCCTGATGGTCCGCCGTCTGACTGCCCTGAGCAGCGGACCCGTGGCGCTGATGGGGGGACTGGCCACGCCGATTCAGCGCTGGCTGGATGACGATATTCAGGCCCGGCTGGTGACGCCGCAGGGCGATGCCCTGAGCGGGGCGCTGATACTGGCGCAGCAGCTGACGCCTGCCCGATTACCGATCTGAAGCTGGCTGATTATCCTCAGCCAGATAACCCGAGGAATTTATGACCGCTCCCAACGTAACCGCGCGCATTCTGCGGTTGATTGTTGAAAATGCGCCGATCAGCCAGTCAGACCTGAAAGTTCGTAGCGGACTGAGCATGTCGACCGTGTCGCAGGCGACTAATCGCCTGCTGGCGCAGGAAATTGTGCAGGAGCTGGGGCTGCGTCGCGTGTCGATGGGACGGCCAAAAACGCTGCTTGGACTCAATCCCGATCGCGCCAGCGTGATTGGCATTCAGCTCAATGCAGAACGCAACCTGATCGTCATGACCGATCTCAGCGGCAATCTGCTGGGCGAACAGCAGATGCCGAAAGGCACGCTGACACCGCGCCAGCTCGGCGATGCACTGGCGAAATTCCTGCGCGGCGTTGAGGAGAAGCGGGTGGGCGCCATTGGCCTGGCCCTGTCGGGACTGGTCGATGCCGAAAACGGCTACTGTATCCGCTCCAAAGTGCTCGACTGGGACAACGTCCCGATTGCGCGCCTGCTGGAAGAGCGTTTCTCGCTGCCGGTGTTTATCGAGAATGACGCCAACGCCATGGCAATGGCGGCGCTGGTATTTGGTCAGCTCGGCAACGCGCAGTCGGCGGTGATCGCCACCTACGGCAAAGGGATCGGGGCGGGCATCATTCTGAATCGTCAGCTCTATCGCGGTCGTCACGGCAAGGCGGGAGAGATTGGCAACGGGCTGGTAGGCGACGGATCACTGCGTCTGCTGGAAGATGTCGCCTCATCGCGCGCCATTCTGCAACGGCTTGCTGACCAGGAGCCGGTGGAAGGCCTCACGTTGCAGGCGCTGGATCAGCGGCCAACGCCCGAGGTGCTGGCGGTGCTGGAAGAGGCAGGACGCGAGCTGGGAATTTCACTGGCGAACCTGTCGGTGGCTTACGATCCGGATGTGGTTTATCTGGCGATGGAGCCGCACATGGCGTCACGCATTCTGCTCGATCACATCACCCAGAGCTTCCAGGCCTACCGGCTTAAACTGACGCCGCACATGACGCCGCTGCAGTTCCTGACTGAATCGAACCGCATGTGGGCGCTGGGCGCGGCGGGTTTTGCCGTCAACCGGCTGCTTGATCTGCTGGCGGCGCAGGCCGATGAAGAGCCGGTTACCTGAGTTATCCCTCGAATAAAAACGGGCGCCGCGGCGCCCGTTTTTGTTTCCGCGCTTCCCTTAGCGCAGGCGCATTCCCTGCTCATCAAACAGCAGGCAGTGCGCGGCAGAAAAGCCCAGTTCAACCTGGGTTCCCAGATCGCGCGTGGTTGCTTCACGCTCTTCCACCACCAGCATCTCTTCACGCCCGATATCCAGGTAGAGATAGTTGGTGTGGCCCAGCATTTCGCCATAGGCCAGCTCGCCGTGAAAGCGCAATGCCTCCGGCGTCTGCGCGGCAGGCTGGAAATGCTCGGGACGAATCCCCAGCGTCACGGTTTGCCCCTCGCGGCAGTCGGCGGCGATTTTCAGCACCAGCCCCTCAATCTTCAGTTCCGGCACCCGCAGCTGCACTTCACCCTCGCCCTTGGCGCTGATTTCCGCCCGCAGGAAGTTCATTTTTGGCGAGCCGATAAAGCCGGCGACAAACAGGTTATCCGGGTCGTGATAGAGCGTCAGCGGTGCGCCGACCTGCTCAATGCGGCCCTGACGCAGCACGACGATACGGTCAGCCAGCGTCATCGCCTCCAGCTGATCGTGGGTGACATAAATCATGGTGTTGCCGAGCGAGGCGTGCAGCCGCGCAATCTCAATCCGCATCTGCAAACGCAGCTCGGCATCGAGGTTAGAGAGCGGCTCATCGAACAGGAAAATACGCGGATGACGGATAATTGCCCGGCCAATCGCCACGCGCTGCCGCTGTCCGCCAGAGAGCGCGCGCGGCAGGCGGTCGAGCAGTTCGGTGAGATGCAGGCGGGCGGCCGTCCGGGCAATCGCCTCGTTGATCTCCGCTTTGGACTTTTTCATTACCTCCAGCGGATAGGCCAGGTTGCCGCGCACCGTCATGTTGGGGTAGAGCGCATAAGACTGAAACACCATAGCAATGCCGCGCTCGGTGGCGGGCTGCTGCGTCATGTCCTGCTCCTCAATCAGCAACTGCCCGCTGCTGATCTCCTCCAGCCCGGCGATCATCCGCAGCAGCGTCGATTTGCCGCAGCCGGATGGCCCGACAAACACCACAAATTCGCCGCTGTTGATCGTCAGATCGATGCCATGAATGACATTAACGTGTTCATAAGACTTCTTCACATTCTGCAAGCGCAGGCTGGTCATCGGCTACCTCACTCAGAGTAACTGGCCCATGTAGATGGCATTGCTGCGCAGGATTGGGGTGAACCCCATGCGCTGATAAAAGGCACAGACCTGCTCATTCTGCAGGCTGACGCCAAGATGGACACCAGTGACACCGGCAGCGCGCAGCGCCGCCAGCTCATGCTCAATCATCCGGCGACCCCAGCCGCCTTTCTGTGCCGCCGGCAGCAGGTTGATATGCAGATGAGCGGGCCACTGCGTCACCAGCGTGTCAGCGGCCTGGTCAGGATGGCGTATTGCGTCGAGCACTTTGCTGTCGAGCGGCGCGCTGGCGCTGCGATCACGATATTTCTCCTGCAGCTGCGGCCACCATGCGGCCTGTAGCTGCGCTTCAAACGCGCGGGTATCGGGCGCGGCGACCACATAACCCTGCACCTCACCGTCCCGCTCCAGCACAAAAGCAAAGTCAGGCGCGAAACGCGCATAAGGCACAGCAAAACGCTGGCCGGGATAGTCAGGATCGGAATAGAGCGCGCGGGCATCGCCACCTGCATTGGCTGTTTCCAGGCAGATGCGGTAGAGCGCCGGGTAGTCCGCCGGGGTGGCCGGACGAATGACACCTTGATTCGCCATGGTGAATTCTCGTGAGTGAGTGAATCGGTCAGGGATTGAACAGATCCGCAGATAAAAGTTACGTTAATGAAAGTGGACTTAGTTTTCAAGATAGAATAATTACCTTATCTCACTAACACGGGCGCTTCGGCAATGTTTACCGGCATCGGGATGCACAACTGTGATCGCCAACACGCCCGGATCGTGGCGGCTGGCAGCAGATTCACGGCCAGTGAAAGGGGAAAAGTGTGAGCGTGATAGGATTTTCGTATGTTTTATCAGGGCGTTATTTTGCAATGATTGCACTGGCATCTCCTGCTGCAGAAAAAGTAGCTGGCGACGCACCGCCACGGTTAATCGCGTAAATGCCAGCGCAGTGTGCTGAATTTCACGCCATGTCGCTGTTTATTTGCGCGTGCTCACAGCGTTGCAATTCCCCGCGCAGGCTGTTTGACTTTATTTTTTTATTAAAGTAAGTATGAGTGAGTGCGTTTGTGTGCGGCTGCAGCCTGCAGGATGTCAGGCGGTGAGATGAAAGGATGCCGATCCTGGTCTGAAGAAGGTGAGCATAATGTCTGTTTCCTCCGTTCGTTCTTTCCGAATTCGCAATGTGGGTCGGCTGCTGGCAGCGGGCCTGCTGGCGGGCAGCGTCTCGCATGCCGCCCACGCCGCCGTTACCCTGAATGAGTGGGATATCTACAACTACCCGGAGCAGACTGCCGCGGTAGATGAAGGGATTAAAGAGTTTTCCCAGCAGAATCCCGGCATTGTGATTAACCGCTCGGTTCACTCCTTTGAAGATACCCGTATTCCCCTGAAGCTGGCGCTGACCGCCGGTGATGGCCCGCAGATCGCTCAGGTCAACCAGGGCGGCGGCGATATGGGCTCGCTGGTTAAAGATAAGCTGCTGCTGCCGCTCGACAGCTACGCCGCCAGCAACGGCTGGACCACACGCTTCCCGGACTCGATTCTGAAACGTAACCGCTGGTCAGACAGCGGCGAGTTTGGCAGCGGCAAACTCTATGGCGTCGCCAGCCTGGGCGAGATGGTCGGGCTCTATTACAACAAAGCGCTGCTGGATAAAGCGGGTATTGCCGTGCCGAAAACGCTGGCTGAACTGGAAAGCGCGATGGCGAAACTGAAGCAGCAGGGCACCGCGCCGATGATGCTCGGTCTGCTGGATGGTAACATGGGCCAGCAGCTGCTCAGCACCCTGTGGCAGGCGCAGATTGAGAGCCACGACCGCAAGACGCTGGATAATCTGATTTACGATGTGGGCGGCACCTTCAAAGACAGCAAGCTGGTCAATGCCGCCTCTATGATGAAGAGCTGGACCGACAAAGGGTACTTCTTCCCTGGCTTCCAGGGCATCGGTCACGACGATGCGGCGACGCTGTTCCAGAACGGCCAGGCTGCGTTCCTGGTCAGCGGCACCTGGTATCTCGGCCAGTTTAAAGACAACAAAGATATTCACTTTGCCGCGATGCCTGCCGGTGAAGGCGTGAAGCAACCGCTGATGGTGGGCGGTACCGATCTGGCGTTCTCCATCACCAGCACTGCCAAAGGCAAAGACCAGCAGGAAGGTGCGGCGAAGTTCATCAACTATATGGTCTCTGATGCCATGGCGAACCGCTGGCTGAAGGTGGGCTTCCTGCCTGCCAGCACCAACAAAGCGGCGAAAATGCCAGCGGACAATCCGCTGCTGGCCGAGGCGTATCAGGTCTGGCTGACGCTCAATGATTACGACGGTTTAGGCCACTACGTGGACTGGGCGACACCCACCATGAACGCCGAGCTGAATCAGAACGTTCAGCTGCTGCTGGCAGGCCGTCAGACACCCGATCAGATGGTAGTTAATTTTGATAACAACTATCAGCGTTACCTGAAAACGCTGAAGCATTAAGCCGGAGGCCCGGCGAACAGCCGGGCCTGAGCCTCGTTCTGAACCACGAGTAGAGTTATGTTGAATTTAAGTGGCTGGCGTAATTTTCTCTATGTTCTGCCTGCGGTGCTGGTCTATGCGGTGTTTCTGCTGTTCCCGCTACTGGCCTCGCTGGGCATCAGTTTTACCGAATGGGACGGCACCTCGCTGCCGGTGTTTAGCGGCGTCAGCAACTATCTGCGGATGTTCAGCGATCCGGTGTTCTGGATTGCACTGGGCAATAACGCCATCCTGATGCTGTTCTATACCCTGTTGCCGATTGGCGTCGGCCTGCTGCTCTGTAGCTTTCTGTATGACACGCGCAACAACAGCGAACGCAGCGTGCTGCGCATTCTCTTTTTCCTGCCCTACATCATGCCGATGGCGGTGCTGGGCGTGGTGTGGCGCTGGCTCTATAACCCGGCGTTTGGTCCGATCGACCAGATATTACGCGCAATCGGATTGCCCCAGCTGGCACTCTCCTGGCTGGGTGATTTTACCTGGGCGCTGCCCGCCGTGGGTCTGGTCGCCACCTGGTACTTCTTCGGCTTCTGTCTGGTTCTGTTTATGGCGGGCCTGCAGCGCATGGATCCCTCACTGCTGGAAGCGGCCGATCTCGATGGCTCGTCGCGTCGCCAGAAGTTTATGCGCATTACGCTGCCAGGCCTGCGACCCGAGCTGCGGATTGCCCTGCTGCTGACGGTGATCGCCAGCCTGAAAGCCTTTGACCTGGTCTATGTGATGACGCAGGGCGGCCCGGGCACCTCCACCATGGTGACCAACATCTTTATGTATAAGCAGGGCTTTGATCTGCACTACTTTGGCTACGCCTCGTCGGTGGCGGTGTTCAGCATGGTCATTGTTTTAGGGATTAACTATCTGATCCATCTGGCCTTAAAGGAGCGTTACTGATGCGAAGCACGCCGGTGATTTCACGCGCGCTGATCTGGATCGTGGCGCTGATGACGATTCTGCCGTTCCTGATGGCGCTGATGACGTCGTTCAAAACCCAGATGGAGCTGTTTCAGGGGGTCTTCACGCTGCCCGCCTCGCTGAATTTCAAAAACTACCTGACCGCGTGGCAACAGGGACACTTCAACGTCTACTTCCTCAACTCAGTGCTGGTGGTGATTCCGGTGGTGCTGTTCAGCGTGCTGCTGGGCATTCTGGCCGGGTTCGGTTTCACGTGGCTGAAAATCCCTGGTAAAAAAGTCATCGGAGCGATGCTGGCGCTAGGGATGGTATTGCCGAGTGAAGCCTTTATCATTCCGCTCTATCACGAGCTGCGCTGGATGGGGCTGACCAACACCTATCTGGCGCTGATCCTGCCGCAAATTGCCCTGTCGCTGCCCTTTACCACGCTGATGATCGCCAGTGCTTTCCAGCAGGTGCCGAAAGAACTGGTGGAAGCAGCGGTAATGGATGGGGCATCGCGGGTCAAAATTCTGTGGGGCATTCTGGTGCCCGCTATCTGGCCGACCCTCTCAACGCTGGGGCTGCTGCTGTTTATCTGGACCTGGAATGAGTTCCTGATCCCGCTGATTCTGGTCAACAAGGATGAGTTACGCACACTGCCAATTGGCATGATGTTTTTCCAGAACAAAAACACCATCGACATTCCGGTGCTGATGGCGGGCGCGATGATTGTGATTATGCCGCTGATCGTGGTGTTCCTGATTTTCCAGCGCAAGTTCATCAGCGGCGTCACCGAAGGGGCCGTGAAGTAATCTGTGATAGCCCGCACGAAACGGCGCACTGGCGGCCAGACAAAGGTTTGCCGCGCCGTATCGTGCTGCAATTCCTCCTCCTCAATCCTGCGGGAGACGCATGATGCACCTTTCCCTTGCTGATTTTCACCCTGTCGCCGATGGCGAAACCCCGGACACGGCCGTGCTGCAACGCGCTATGGATCAGATTGCGGCGGCGGGCGGTGGCCGTCTGACCCTGCCTGCCGGGCGTTATCGCAGCGGCTGCCTGAATCTGCCCTCTGATTTTGAACTCCATCTTGAAGCGGGCGCGGTGCTGATCGCCAGTCAGCGGCTGGCTGATTACCAGGCGGTACAGGCGCTGAGCTGTGCTGAGAAGTCCCACAATGTGCTGCTCTATGCGCTGGGCCAGCGCAATATCACCATCAGCGGCACCGGCCGTATAGACGGTGACGGTGAAGCCTGGTTTGCCGCTGAGCGTGACGAGCAGGGCTATCGCCTGCCGCGTGCGGACCGGCCGCGGATCATTGTGTTTGAAGATTGCGAGCAGGTAACGCTGACCGCCTTTACCATCGTGCAGGCGCCGATGTGGACGGTGCATCTGGTGAGCTGTCGCCATGTGCATATCGACCACCTCACCATCGACAATGCCATGACCATGCCGAATACCGATGCGCTCGATATCGACAGCTGCGAAGCGGTGTTTGTCAGCAACAGCTATCTCAGTGCCGCCGATGATGCCATTTGCATCAAAACCACCCATAAACCGGCCGCGCTGCGGCGTCCGGCGCGGCAGATTATGATCACCAACTGCCTGCTGCGTAGCTACAGCTGCGCCTTTAAAATCGGCACTGAAACCTGGGATGATGTGGAAGATGTCACGGTGACCGGCTGCACCATTTTTGATTCCAACCGTGGCATCGGCATTCTGTCGCGTGACGGTGGCGCGATGCGGCGTCTGCTGTTCAGTAATCTGACTTTTGCCTGTCACCATGCGCCGCCCTGTCACTGGGGAAAAGCCGATCCGCTGCATATTTCGGTGCGCAGGCGCGATCCCGCCATTACGCCCGGCATCGTAGAGCAGGTGCAGTTCAGTAACGTTACGGGCGTGGCGGAAGGGGCGATTAACCTGCATGCGGCAGAACCGGGCTGGATACGCGATGTGGTCATCAGCCAGCTGCAGATGCGGCAGACCGTGGCACCGGTTGCACAGGGACACTATGATGTACGGCCGCCCTGTAACCCGGACTCCCCGACCGGCATGGGGCTGGATAACGCCTACAAACTTGACCCGAAAACCGGAGAAGCTTTTGGCGTAGAGCGCTATCCCGGCGGGCTGCCGGGCCTGTTCGCACGCGGGGTGGAGAACCTGCAACTGCACAGCCTGGCGATAATACGGCCAGAACCGTTACCGCCAGGCTGGCACCCCGAGTGCGTGGTGCAGTTGCCGGACTAAATCACAGCGCGGCGGCGATGGCCATACCGAGCTGTTCGGTGCTGGCGCTGCCGCCGAGATCGCGCGTCAGGTGCTCACCCGCTGCCAGCGTGCGTTCAATCGCGTCTAACACCGCATCACCTGCCGCTTTGTAGCCGAGGTGCTCCAGCATCATCGCGCCACACCAGATCTGTCCGATGGGATTGGCGACACCTTTACCGGCGATATCGGGCGCAGAACCGTGAACCGGTTCAAACAGGCTGGGGAACAGGCCTTCCGGGTTGATATTGGCCGAAGGGGCGATGCCGATAGTGCCGGTACAGGCCGGGCCGAGATCGGAGAGGATATCGCCAAACAGATTGCTGGCGACCACCACATCAAACCAGTCCGGATGCAGCACGAAGTTAGCGGTGAGAATATCGATGTGATACTTATCGACGCGAACATCGGGGAACTGACCGGCCATGGCTTCAACGCGGCTATCCCAGTAGGGCATGGTGATGGCAATGCCGTTCGATTTGGTGGCGGAGGTCAGGTGTTTCTTCGGCCGACTCTGCGCCAGCTGATAGGCAAACTTCAGGATGCGATCGACGCCGGTGCGCGTCATCACCGTCTCCTGAATCACCACTTCACGTTCGGTGCCGGGGAACATGGTGCCGCCGACGCTGGAGTATTCACCCTCAGTGTTTTCGCGTACCACATAGAAGTCGATATCGCCGGGCTGACGGTTCGCCAGCGGCGCTTTGACGCCTGGCATCAGTCGCACCGGACGCAGATTCACATATTGATCGAACTCCCGGCGGAACTGCAGCAGCGAGCCCCACAGTGAAACGTGGTCGGGCACCACATCGGGCCAGCCGACCGCGCCAAAATAGATTGCATCAAAGGTTTTCAGCTGTGGAAACCAGTCGTCAGGCAACATTTTGCCATGCTGCTGCCAGTAGTCGGCACTGGCGTAATCGAACCACTCCCAGCGCAGCGGAATGTTAAATTTCTCTGCGGCCGCATTCATTACACGGACGCCTTCCGGCATCACTTCTTTGCCGATGCCGTCGCCAGGGATCACGGCAACAGAGTGAATTTTGTCAGTCACAGGGTACCTTTCCGGTTGATGTTCGAATTGTGTACGCAGTATAACTGTCGCTTACGGGGAAATAATGAGCCTGAAAGGCAATCCAGTGTTGAATAAAAGTAGAGAATCCCGCACCTCCACCGATGATTTAGCCTTCTTTGTTCGCCTGGCTGCGCTGGATAGCCTGACTGCGGCGGCGCGCGAACTGGGACTGTCGCTGGCGGCGGTCAGCAAACGTCTGAGCCAGCTGGAACAGCGGCTTGGTGTGCAACTCCTGCGCCGCACCACGCGACGACTGGAGCTGACGCCGGAAGGGCGCCGATATCTGGCGGGTGCGCGTCCGTTGCTGGATCAGCTGGCGGCGCTGGAAGAGGCGGTCAGCGGCGAAACCGCCCAGCTGCGCGGCACACTTAACATCAACGCCTCATTTGGCTTTGGCCGTCGGCATATTGCGCCCTGCATCTCGGCTTTTGCCGCGCTGCACCCGGAACTCTCGCTGTCGCTGCAGCTCAGCAGCCAGCCACTTAATTTTCTTGATGCCCACATGGATATTGATATCCGCGTCGGAGAACCGCCCGACTCACGGCTGGTGGCGCGCAAACTGCGTACCAATCCGCGCATTCTCTGCTGCTCACCCGCCTATGCCGCCCGGCACGGTCTGCCGGAGACAGTGCGCGATCTGGCACAACACAACTGCATTTTACTGCGCCAGCACGACAGCGATTTTACCCTGTGGCGACTGACCAGCGGCGAACAGAGCATCAATCAGAAAGTGCGCGGCAGTCTGATCACCAACGATGGCGAAGTGGCGATGCGGCTGGCGATGGATGGGCATGGCATCTTGCTGCGTTCCTGGTGGGATGCGCAGCACAGTCTGGCGACGGGCGAACTGCTGCCGGTGTTACCCGACTGGCAGGCACCGGATGGCGATATTTTTGCGGTCTGGCAGGCGCAGCGTCAGCTTCCGGCGCGTATTACCGCATTTGTGGGGTTTCTGCAGAGCAATCTGCAATCGGTTGATTAGCCAGGCTTTTAAAGGCGGTTTCTGGCGCGGCCAGACGCCTGCGGACAATAAACATACCGCATTAAGCTGATTCGGTTGCGTCATCATGCCGCTGCGTTTACAGCGTTTTAGCGGCTGCGTATGATTCTTATTCTTTTTATTTCCTGCCTGTCCTCTGCGTTGTGGCCAGCCGGGAGCAGCAGGCAGATAGGGGAGTTAAGTATGAAAGCGTTGTTCAGTCCGCGTACAGCGGCACTTACACTGGCGATGGTGACCACCTTCAGCCTGACGGCGTGCCAGATGCCGGCGAAAAAAGTGGATGCCAGTGCGCCGGTGGTGATGCAGCCCTCCAGCCCTGATAACCTGATTCAGCGCGAGCTGGGTGAAGGTTTGTATGAGATGGCCTATCTGCCAGCAAAAAATGCCCTCTATGTCGCCAGCGCGCAGGGATTTAAAGATATCAGCGGCGGCATGATCTACCGTCTTGATGCTTCCACGCTGCAGAGCACCGGCGCGGGACACTTCGACCTGAAAAACTTTGGTCTGATCAGTGCGCCTGACGGCAACGCACTCTACGCCACCAACACGCTGGATGGCGGTATCTCTAAGATCGATCCTGATAACGGTAAGGTGCTGAAGCGCCTGATGTTTGACGAGAAAAACGAGAAAGGCATGCCCTATGGCACGCGTGAAATCTTTCTGCATGACGGGCTGCTCTATGTCGGCGGCGTGGGCGATCCAGGCGTGATCTGGGTGGTTGATGCTAAAACCCTGACGCTGAAAACCCGGATAAAAAATGCCGGGAAGTGGGTCACAGGCATCATCTTCTCGCCGGTCAGCGACCGGATTTATGCGGCGAACGGCAGCGGAGAAATCCTGGTGATCAATCCGCGCAATAACAAAATCGAGCAGCGCCTGACGGCGGGTGACGGGCAGGAGTATCTGTTCCTGAATATGGCCGAGGATCCGGCAACCGGTCGCCTGTTTGTTACGGATAATTCAAAAGCGAAAAATACGCTGGTGTTTGATGAGCGCAGCGGCAAGGTCATTAAGCGTCTGAATCCGGGCGACTCACTGGGGATTAAGTTTAATGGCAAGCGCAATGAGATTTATATCAGCCAGCGCGAATCGAAGAAGGTGCTGCAGCTGGATGGCACCACCTATGAGGTGAAAAACAGCTGGTCATTTGATAGCCACCCCAACAGTCTGCTGGTCTCACCGGACGGGCAGACCCTGTTCGTCACCCTGAAGCAGGGCTTCAATGACGATCACAGCAGTCAGGGGCTGGATGGCGTGGCGCGTATCACACTGCAATAAGAAAAGGCGGCATCGCTGCCGCCTGTATCTTTACTTAGCCACACCTTCTACCAGCACCACGCGATAGTTCGCGCCTTTCAGACGGTGCGCTTTGGCAGCCTGATATTCCGGGCTGTCATACCAGGCATGTGCGGCTTCGCGGCTCGCGAATTCCAGAATCACCACGCCTTCTGCTTCCTGTCCTTCCAGCGTTTCCAGTTCGCCATAAAAGGCGAGAGGATTGATCTGATGATCGCCGCGAGCCTCGCCCGCTTTCTCGGCATAGATCGCCATTTCGTCCTGGTTCAGGGTGTTATCACGAATAAATACAACATATGCACTCACAGATCTCTCCTTAAGCTTTTTTATCCTGGGTTTTGGTATCGAAGTCAGCGGCATCATGACGCTCGTGCAGCTGATCGGCCGGGTCGCCCATGACACGATTGACCTTACGGCCACGAATTACAGCAGGTCGCAGCGCGATCTCTTTCGCCCAGCGCACCACATTTTTATAGGACTGCACATCCAGGAATTCGGCACCGCCATACTGATCATTCAGCACCATGTTGCCGTACCACGGCCAGGTGGCGATATCAGCGATGGTGTAGTCATCACCGGCCAGATAGCGGTTATCTGCCAGCTGACGATCCAGCACGTCGAGCTGACGCTTCGCTTCCAGCGTGAAGCGGTTAATGGCGTACTCAATTTTTTCTGGCGCGTAGTGATAGAAATGACCGAAACCACCGCCCAGGTAAGGCGCTGAGCCCTGTAACCAGAAGAGCCAGTTCAGGGTTTCGGTGCGGCCAGCGATATCTTTCGGCAGGAAGTAGCCATACTTCTCCGCCAGATAGAGCAGGATGTTGCCCGATTCAAATACCCGAATCGGCGGCGTTGCCGAGTGGTCGCTCAGCGCCGGGATTTTCGAGTTCGGGTTTACGTCGACAAAACCGCTGGAGAACTGATCGCCTTCGCCGATACGGATCAGCCAGGCATCATATTCCGCATCGTTGACGTTAAGCGCCAGCAGCTCTTCCAGCAGGATGGTCACCTTCTGGCCGTTAGGCGTACCAAGCGAATAGAGCTGTAAAGGATGCTTGCCGACCGGCAACGCTTTTTCATGGGTGGGACCAGCGAACGGACGATTAGTTTTAGCGCCGTTACCTTTGGCTTCAGGGTCCCAGGTCCAGACTTTTGCGGGCTGATATGCATTTTCCGACATAATGAAAGTTCGCCTTATGGTGTGGTATTGGTCTGGAGTGTAGCAGGTGCTGCGAAGGGGGTTTAACTCTGCTGGCTGCGCAAGGCCGTGCTGCAGGGGGCTGATGTCAGGCGGGCAGCGGCACTGGAGAAAAGTGAATAAAAGTGTGTCAGGCAGGTGGTTCGTTATCCTGAGCGGAGGTGGCCGTGCAGTCAGCAGCGACTGCACGGCAGGCAGGGTTACAGCAGTTCACGCTCAATCAGTTCGCGGGTTTCTACCGCCTGAACCTTCATCTTTTCCGGGTAGCCAAACAGAGACGCCGCGATGATCGGTTCACCGCCGACTTTATAACTGCGGGTGGCAAAGCCGGTGTCGCGCAGCGTTTTAAACAGGGTGTCGAAGTCCACTTCGCCTTCGCCCACGCCGACATGCTGGTGAATGGTGGCATCCACCCCTGGCGGGTTAACGATGTAGCGACAGTGTTTTGTATGGTTCATGGTGTCGGCGATCAGCATGTGTGACAGATCGTCACCGGCATACTCCAGCATCGGTTTCACATCACCTTTGCCTTTGTCATAAAAGAAAGTGTGTGGCGCGCTGTAGATATACTTCACATTATCGCTGCGGAACGACTTCACGATATCCACGGTTTCGTTGTTCTCTTCGCAGAAATCCCACGGATGGGCCTGGATTTCGACGCGGATGCCTTCACGTTCGATGATCGGCAGCAGCTCTTCCATGGAGCGATAGAACATCTCTTCACAGATTTCCGGCTCGTTAGGCGTGCCGGAGAGCTCGGTGTTGATCACCTGCACACCCATCTCAACCGCGATCTCAATCATCCGCTTCCAGTTCTTCACCGCCGCCTGACGACGCAGCTCATCCGGGCCGGACCAGCGATAGACCACGATAAACGAGGAGATCTCCAGCCCGGTGGCGCTTAACGCATTCTTATACTCGGTGATGATTTCACGGCTGGCTTTAGGATGCTTATAAAACGGGTTGATCTGCGGATGCGGCGACTGTTCGATATATTTGTATCCCCAGTCGGCCACCTGATGAACCATACGGGTGATGCCTAAATCTTTAATCACATCCACATCAAAAGCGATTTTCATCTTTCTGCTCCGGGCACATTAAGGTTGCTGTTCTTCATTGAAGGTCACGCCAATCTGCTGCCTGACGTTGTCCATCGCGGCCAGGGTGGTAATCGCCTGGTCAAGCGAATGGATGGGCGAATCGATCCGGTTCTGACCGATACACCAGGCGAAATGGTTAATTTCATGACAGAGCTGTTCATAGCGGCTGGCAGGCTCCTGCCACTGCAGGCGATGACGCCGATCGCTGGAGGTCAGGGTGAAGTTACCGGGCGCATAGAACTGGCCCGCCAGTTCCAGCGTGGCCTCGCGTCCGGCGATCACCGCGCCGCCTGGCGTGTTGCTGAACAGGGTGGTATTCAGCACCGAATGCATGCCGTGCTGATGGGTAAACAGCATCGACGTCTGACCGTTTACACGCCCAGCCGGGACGGGCTGGCCCCGGGCGACGATCGTGTCAGGCGCACCGCCGCCAACAAACACGCTAAGCGCCACCAGATAGCTGCCCAGATCCAGCATCGGGCCGCCCGCCAGATCGGCGTTGAAGATGCGATGGTCTGGTGTGAAAAACTCGCCATGATCGGCAATCAGGGTGTGAACATCGCCGAGCACGCCATCCTCCAGCAGCTGACGGATAACGTCATATTTCGGTGTGAAGTTGCACCACATCGCCTCCATACAGAGCAGGTTCGCGGCAGCGGCGGCCAGTTTAAGCTGTGTCGCCTGCTGAGCATTCAGCGCCAGCGGCTTTTCAATCAGCAGATGCTTTCCGGCGGCAATCGCGCGCAGACCATCGGGAAAATGGTGGTTGTGGGGCGTAGCGATATAGACCGCATCAACATCCTCCCGCGCCAGCAGCACGTCGATACTGCCCGTGGCATGGCTGATTGACCATTTGTCAGCAAAGGCCTGCGCTTTTGCCGGGTCACGCGCAGCCACCGCCGTGAGCTGCTGATGGGTATGCTGGCGCAGTGCATGGGCAAAATGGTCGGCGATCCAGCCCGGCCCGATAATGCCCCAGCGCAACTGTGGTACCTGGCTGGCCGCGGTCAGGCGTGGAACCGGAAGCGTTGAAGGGAACATAACTTTTCCTTTTATACGTGCAGGCAGGTGCTGCTCAGGGCTCCACTATAGAAAGCCCGCCGTCGTCGCTCTAACCTTTTAATGATGTGATCCCATCAACCCGATCGGCGCAGGATTTTTATCCGTTTTAGCAAATGGGCGTTTTAAATAGAATGCAGAAAGAAATGAATGTTTCATTTTGCGAGGACGATCAAGATTAACGCTGACTTTCTATCAAATAAATGAGAGGAAATGGCTGTGCCGCGATAGAGTGTTGATGTCTCAGACAACAGAATATATAGGCGTAGCCGTCAGCCAGCGCTACAGAGAGCAGAAGCAGGGAGAAGGATGATGTCAAAAGTGACGATGACCGCTATTGCGCAGGCGGCGGGCGTGGGCGTGGCCACCGTGGATCGGGTGCTGAATGGACGCGCGCCGGTGCGCAGCGTGACCGAGCAGAAAGTGCTGGCTGCGGCCCGCGAGCTGGGCTATCACCTGACGCAGGCACACATCCGGACAACATCGCCGCTCGCTGCGGCAACAGTTCGCGTGAGCTTTATCCTGCTGCCTGCCCGTTATTCGTTTTATCAGCAGCTAGGCGAGGTGCTGAAACAGCAGCTGAAGGCGCAGCAGCCACAGGGCAGCGAACCTGAATTCTGCTGGCATGATATTCATGAAGTGGAGGCGGTGGCGTACTCGCTGCGTCTGCTGGCACAGCGCAGTGATGTGATTGCGCTGGTGGCGCTGGATCATCCGCTGATTCGTCACGCGATTCAGGATGTGTCCCGACTGGGCGTGCGGGTTTACGCGCTGTTTTCTGATTTCTCGCCCTGTGAGCATGCGGGGTTTATCGGCATTGATAATCAGAAAGCGGGACGTACGGCGGCCTGGATGGCACAGCATCTGCTGCGTCAGCCGGGATGCGTTGGGGTGCTGCTGGGCGATCACCGCTTTACCTGCCAGGAGAGCAGCGAGATCAGTTTCCGCTCTTACCTGCGCGAGTCAGGCATCAGCCAGCGGGTACTGGAACCGTTAAAAACGCATGAGTCGGGTGAAGGGGGCTATCAGGCGACCCGGCAGTTGCTGGACACTCATGATGATCTGGTGATGATTTATGCGCCCTGCGGCGGCATAGAGGGTGTGGTGCAGGCGCTGCGTGACAGCGGACGCAGGCAGATCGATCTGCTGTGCCACGGTCCGCTGCCCGGCGATGAGCTGGCGCTGATTGATGGCACCATTACGCTGATGTTGCGCCATCGTATTGATGCCATGGCTGCGGCGGTGATCGCCACCTGCCTCAACAGCCGGATGGAACAGCGCGACCATTTTGCGCAGGTGACCGTACCCTTTGAAATCGTGACGCGTGAAAACCTGTAGAAAGAGCAGGTTAGCGGGCATTTGATAGAAAACTATCATATAAAGAAATATTTAAACGCGATCTCTATCAAAAAATGAAACTTTCATTGTTGTCTGAGATGAAATTTTCATTTGATACTGCCAGCAGTTCTCACTGCACAGGCAGATATCATGACCTTTCACATTGCTAATGCGCCCTGTAGCTGGGGCGTCGACGATCCCGCTAATCCCTGGCTGCCGCCATGGCAGAAAGTCCTGACCGAGGCCGCTCAGGCTGGCTATCCCAGTATTGAACTTGGCCCCTGGGGCTATCTGCCAGCGGATGCAGCCGAACTGACCCGGCAGCTTAATGCGCATCAGCTTTCGCTGGTGGCGGGTACGATTTTTGATGATTTGGTCAGTGAAGCGCATTTCCCTGAACTGGTCACGCTCACCCACAACCTGTGCCGTACCCTGGCCAGCGTACCAGCCGCCGTCAAAACGCCCGGCGCCAGCGCGCCTTATCTGGTGGTCATCGACTTCGGGAATCCGGAGCGGGCGAAATATGCCGGTCAGTCAGAAAAAGCGCCACGGCTCTCCGCTGACGACTGGCAGCGCATGATGCGACACATCACCATTCTCAGTGAGATTGCCTGGCAGGAGTATGGCGTGCGACCGGTGATCCATCCGCATGCGGGCGGCTGCATTGAGTTTGCCGATGAGCTTGCGCGGCTGGTCAGTGATATTCCGCATCAGGTGGCTGGTTTATGTCTGGATACCGGCCATCTCTATTACGCCGGGATGGATCCGGTCGCTTCACTGCAACAGTACTTGACCCGCATCGATTACCTCCACTTCAAAGACGTTAACCAGCGGGTCTGGCGAGACGCCCTCTCTCGCGGACTCGACTTTTTCACTGCCTGCGCGCAGGGGGTGATGTGTCCGCTGGGGCAGGGCGCAATTGACTATCCGGCGGTGCGCACGCTGCTGACTGAGCGTAACTATCAGGGCTGGATCACCATCGAACAGGAGCGTGATCCGCGCCATGCCGACACCAGTCTGCGGGATGTTAAAGCCAGCCTGGACTATCTCCGATCAACAGGATTCTGAGGACAACAGCATGATTAACGGTAAAAAAGCGGCTAATCGCTCGCTGCGCTGGGGCATGATCGGCGGCGGCGGCACCAGCCAGATTGGGTATATCCATCGCTCTGCGGCACAGCGTGACGGAAACTTTGTGCTGCTGGCGGGGGCGTTTGATATTGATGCCGCACGCGGGCGTGAGTTTGGTCAGGCGCTGGGTGTGGCACCGGACCGCTGTTATCCCGATTATGCCAGCCTGTTCGCCGGGGAAGCCGCGCGTGAAGATGGCATTGAGGCGGTGTCTGTCGCCACGCCTAATAATACTCATTTCGCCATTTGCCGCGCGGCGCTTAATGCCGGGCTGCATGTGGTGTGCGAGAAGCCCCTCTGTTTTACGGTCGAAGAGGCGGATGAGCTGGAGCAGCTGAGCCGGGAGAAGCAGAAGGTTGTTGGCGTCACCTACGGTTACGCCGGGCATCAGCTGGTTCATCAGGCCAGGGAAATGATCGCCGAAGGGGCTTTGGGTGAGATCCGCATCGTTAACATGCAGTTTGCCCACGGCTTCCATAATGAGGCGGTGGAGTTGCAGAGTGAAAGCACCCGCTGGCGGGTTGATCCGCGCTTTGTCGGCCCGAGTTACGTGTTAGGCGACCTGGCGACGCATCCGTTATTTATCGCAGAAACGATGTTGCCACAGCTGAAAGTGACACGTCTGCTCTGTTCGCGTCAGAGCTTTGTCGCGTCGCGTGCGCCGCTTGAGGATAACGCCTTTGTGATGATGGAGTATGACAACGGCGCGGTCGGCACGTTATGGGCGTCGGCGGTGAATGCCGGATCGATGCACGGGCAGAAGATTCGGGTCGTCGGATCGAAAGCCAGTCTGGAATGGTGGGATGAGCAGCCGAACCAGTTGCGCTATGAAGTGCAGGGCGAGCCAGTGCGCATTCTGGAGCGCGGCATGGGCTATCTTAATCCGCGCGCGCTGGAAGAGGACCGCATTGGCGGAGGGCATACCGAGGGGTTATTTGAAGCCTGGTCCAATCTTTATCGTCGCTTCGCACTGGCGATGGATGCCACCGATCGCCGTGACACCGACTTCCTGCAGGATTTCTGGTATCCCGACGTGCATGCCGGATTAATGGGCGTGCGCTGGGTCGCGCAGTGCGTGAAATCGGCGGATGCCGGTGCAGTGTGGGTGGCGTGCTGAAGCAGAGGGCGAGCCACAGGATGTGGCGAGTGTATCGAACCTTCGATAACGGGTTCGTTCCACAAAAGCAAAAACCCGCCAGAGGCGGGTTCTTTAAATATGGTGCCCGAACCCGGACAAAAATGCCGGGAGCATTTTTGCATCGCGCGGCTTCGCGCGACCCGGAGGGCGAGCCACAGGATGTGGCGAGTGTATCGAACCTTCGATAACGGGTTCGCTCCACAAAAGCAAAAACCCGCCAGAGGCGGGTTCTTTAAATTTTGGTGCCCGAACCCGGAATCGAACCAGGGACACGGGGATTTTCAATCCCCTGCTCTACCGACTGAGCTATTCGGGCAACGGGGCGCATTAAACCGTAAAGGCCGCGGGTCGTCAACGGCTTTCACTAAAAAACCCCTGGAAACGTGACTGATTGCCTGATTTTCAGTCAAAGCGGGTAAAACCTCAGGCCAGCGCGCCATTTTTACGGCACAGCGCGATGCTGTAAACATCCTCCGCCAGCCGCTGTGCGGTGGCGACATCCTGCACATTGCGCTTCACCAGCAGCTTGCTGAGGCAGCCTTCAAGAATCAGCTCCATCTGATCGGCCACCATGCTGGGGTTGTCCAGCGCCTGCTCCACCAGAATGTCGTGGGTGAACTGCCATGAGCCGCGTTTCTGCTGTTCGGCCAGTTGATGGATGGGCTGATCGGGCTGCGGGTAGAAGCTACAGGCGGCAATAAACAGGCAGCCTGGAAAGCGTCCTTTGCTGACCTGCTCACTCAGGACCTCATAGCGTGCCATCAGCTTCTGGTCGGGCGACAGCGATTCATCCAGCAGGATCTGGCGTCGCCAGGTATCAATCTGCTGCCCGTGATAGCGCAGTGCATCGTAGAGCAGGGCGTCACGATCGGGCCAGAACTGCTGAAGCTGGTCACGGGTTAATTCGGATCCCGCCAGGGTTTCCAATGAGAGGGTGGCGGCGAGGCCGTTCTGTTCAAGCACATTCAATGCATGCTCGAGTATCTGTTCACGCTGCAAGTGACTCTCCTCTGGTATGCAGGCCCGGTAAGGCACCGGGCAATGACCTGACTCCAGTGTTGTTTACGGGGTAAGTTTCTGCAAATGCGCCCGGAACTCGGCGGCATTGAGAAACCCGGTGATGCGCGATCCGGCGATTTCGCGGCCCTGCGCATCAAAGAACAAAATCGTCGGTAAGCCCAGCACCTGAAGGTGCTGCAACAGCGCGTTGTCACTGGCGTTGTTGGCGGTGACGTTAGCCTGGAGCAGCTGTACCTGACTCAGGCTATCGCGCACGGCGCTGTCACTAAAGGTATATTTTTCAAACTCTTTGCAGGCGACGCACCAGTCAGCGTAGAGATCGACCATGGTGATGCGGCCACGGGCCTGCTGCAGCGCGCTATCGAGCTGCTGCGGCGTCTGGATAGTATGGAACGGCAGCGGTGCCACAGCCTGCTGCTGCGCCGGTCCGTCAAAGGCCCAGTCCTGCAACGGGCGTGCGCTGATCAACGCAGCGGCCAGCATGATAATCTGCACTACGCGCCACTTACCGCTGCTGGCGCGCAGGCTGACGCTGAACGCCCAGCCAAAGAACGCGACGCCGAGCAGGCTCCAGAGCCGCAATCCCCACACATCGCCCAGCACCCGCTCCAGCAGGAAGACCGGCAGCGCCAGGATGACAAAACCAAAGCCCTCTTTAACGGTTTGCATCCACGGGCCGCTTTTCGGCAGCAGCCGGTTACCAAACAGGGTCACGGCGATCAGCGGTAATCCCATTCCGACCGCATAGAGCCACAGCGTCCCGGCACCGGCCCACAGATTTCCGCTCTGCGCGATGTAAAGCAGAATGGCGCTGAGCGGGGCCGTGGTGCAGGGCGAGCAGATCAAACCCGCCAGTGCCCCCATCAGGAAGACGCCGGGCAGCGAGCCACCCTGCTGACGATTACTCCACAGGGTCAGGCGGGTTTGCAGGCTGGCGGGCAGTTGCAGCGTAAACAGGCCGAACATCGACAGCGCCAGCACGATAAACAGCAGTGAGAGCGTGAACAGCACATAAGGATGCTGCAACGCGGCCTGGAAGCGCAGGCCCGCTGCCGCGACGACTACTCCCAGCAGCGTGTAGGTCAGCGCCATCCCCTGCACATAGACCATCGCCAGCGCGAACAGCCGGCCCAGCGAATAGTGGCGCTGTCCGCCAAGGATAATGCCGGAGATCAGCGGATACATCGGCAGTACGCAGGGCGTAAACGCGACACCGATACCAATCAGTAGCGCCCAGAGCGGCGAGAAAGGCAGCGGGCTGGCGGGCGCGGGCTGAGCGCTGACGGGCGGCGGTGCGCTGCTGGCGGTCACCGCACTTACCGGAACGCTGCGCGTTTCTGGCGGATAACAGAATCCGGCGGCGGCACAGCCCTGATAAGTGACACTGAGCGTGGCGCCGCTGGCCGCCTGTTGCAGCGTCACCGGCAGCGTCAGATCCTGCGGATAGATTTCACTTTTGCCGAAGAATTCATCTTCATGCGGCTGACCAGCCGGCAGCGTTAACGGCGCGATGGTCGCGTTCTGCGGTGTGATGTGGATCTGCTGGCGATAGAGGTAGTAACCCGATTTCACTTTCCAGTGCAGGTTGAGCTGCGCGCCCTGCTGGTCGAAGTCAAAAGTAAAGGCCTGATCGACCGGCACAAAGCGACTGGTCGCCGGATTTGAAAAGAGTGAAGCGTGCGCCTGCAGGCCGATAAACAGCGTCAGCAGAAGCGTAATTAAGCGAGAGATGCGTGCAGCCATGACAAGTATTCACTGTCTCCATATTGAACCGGCAGCGCCAGCAGTTCGGGCACATCGTAAGGGTGAGCGTCTTTGAGCAGATCACACAGCGCCTGCTGATGATCGCTGTCGCATTTCAGAAGCATCTGGACTTCGCTGCTCTGCTCCATTTTTCCCTGCCAGAGATACCAGGAGGTGGCGCCCGGCAGCAGTGTGACACAGGCCGCCAGCCTGGCTTCCAGCGCTAAGCCAGCAAGGTGCTCCGCCGTGGCCTTATCGGGCGTGGTGCAGAGGATAACGACAGCATTCATCCTGTGACTCCTGTTTTAAAGAGCGCCGATGATAGCACGCTCCATCCGTAACACGAGGAGTGTGCTTATAGCAGCAATCCGCCAAAAACGAAGCCAGAGAGCACCGACAGCGCAATGGCGATCACGCCGGGAATGATAAAGGCATGGTTAAACACATACTTGCCAATACGGGTCGAGCCGGTGTCATCCATCTCAACGGCGGCCAGCAGGGTCGGGTAGGTCGGCAGCACAAACAGCGCCGAAACCGCCGCGAAGGAAGCGATGGCAGTAAGCGGCGTAACGCCCAGCAGCAGCGCGGCTGGCATCAGCGCTTTGGTGGTCGCCGCCTGCGAGTAGAGCAGCATCGAGGCGAAGAACAGCACCAGCGCCAGCATCCACGGATAGGTTTTCAGCGTGTCGCCCGCCAGCATCTGAATCTCCGCCAGATGTGCCTTCACAAAGGTATCGCCCAGCCAGGCGACGCCCATTACGCAGATACAGGCGCTCATGCCGGACTTGAAGGTGCTGGCGCTGAGGATTTCGCTGGTGTCGAGTTTGCAGGTCAGGCTGATCAGCGTGGCGATGGTCAGCATAAACACCACAATTGCTTCATTGCGTGGCAGCGGCGGATTAACGATCAGCCCGACGCTGGCGCTGGTCGCGGTGGCATAAAGCACCACGGCCACAATGCCCGTCAGAAACAGCAGCACCGATTTTTTCGCGCCCGGTTTTGCCTGGTAGAGGCTGGCGCCGCGCAGCGTGACTTCGCCTTTGGCGAGACGCGCCTGATAAACCTCATCATCCTTTAGCTCACGGCCTAAGAAGTTAGTCACCAGAGCCGCCAGGAAGAGGCCCACCATGGTTGAGGGGATGGCAATCGCCAGCAGCGTGATATAGCTGACGCCGCGCGGCTCAAGCAGGGTGGCGAAGAAGACCACTGCGGCTGAAATGGGTGATGCGGTAATCGCGATCTGCGAAGCCACTACCGCAATCGACAGCGGCCGGGAAGGGCGAACGCCTTGCTCTTTCGCCACTTCTGCAATCACCGGTAATGTTGAGAACGCGGTATGTCCGGTACCGGCCAGCAGCGTCATCAGGTAGGTCACCAGCGGGGCCAGCAGCGTAACGTGGCGTGGATGACGGCGCAGCAGGCGTTCCGCCAGGCTCACCAGATAATCCATGCCGCCTGCCACCTGCATGGCGGCTATCGCGGCGATCACCGCCATGATGATTTCAATCACATCGAACGGAATAGCACCGGGTGCCATGCCAAATCCCAGCGTCAGGATCAGCACGCCCATTCCGCCTGCGAACCCGATACCAATGCCGCCAAGACGTGCGCCCAACCAGATCGCCATCAAGACGATAAGCAGCTCAACCACAAACATGAATGACTCCTGAAAGATAAACCGGTAATAGCCGGGTGTGCTGTTTAACAAAAAAAAAGGCACACCGTGTTGATCGCGGTGTGCCTTTGGTTAACCAGCGTCGGTTAAACCTTACTGTTCGTTTTCATCAGTATAACGTTTGGCTTTATAAACCGGGTACATCAGGTTCTGCACCGAGAAGATATCGTCCAGCTCACTTTCCGTCAGCAGGCCGCGCTCCAGCACGACTTCACGTACGCTTTTACCGGTTTCCGCACAGATTTTGCCGACGATGTCGCCGTTGTGGTGGCCGATGTAAGGGTTTAGGTAAGTCACGATACCAATCGAGTTGAAGACATAGGCTTCGCACACCGCGCGGTTGGCGGTAATGCCGTTGATGCACTTCTCCAGCAGGTTGTAGCAGGCGTTAGTCAGAATGCTGATCGACTCAAACAGCGCCTGGCCAATCACCGGCTCCATCACGTTGAGCTGCAGCTGGCCCGCTTCAGAGGCCATCGTCACGGTGATGTCGTTGCCAATCACTTTGAAGCAGACCTGGTTTACCACCTCCGGTACAACCGGATTGACCTTGGCGGGCATGATAGAGGAACCCGCCTGCAGCTCTGGCAGATTGATTTCATTCAGGCCTGCACGCGGGCCAGAGGAGAGCAGGCGCAGGTCGTTACAGATTTTAGAGAGCTTCACCGCCAGACGTTTCAGCGATGAATGGACCATCACATAGGCGCCGCAGTCGGAGGTTGCTTCAATCAGATCTTCCGCCGGCACCACCGGCAGGTTGCTGACTTCCGCCAGACGCTGTACCGCCAGGTGCTGATACCCTTCCGGCGTATTGAGGCGGGTACCGATGGCGGTCGCGCCCAGGTTCACTTCCAGCAGCAGTTCCGCGGTGCGCAGAATGCTTTTGGTCTCTTCGTTCAGCAATACGCTGAAGGCGTGAAATTCCTGCCCGAGGGTCATCGGCACGGCATCCTGCAACTGGGTACGGCCCATTTTCAGGATGGTCTGGAACTCATCGGCTTTGTGCTGGAAGCCTTCGGCCAGCTGGCTGATGCCATCAAGCAGTTTCAGTAGCGAGCTGTAGACCGCGATGCGGAAACCGGTTGGGTAAGCGTCGTTGGTGGACTGGCATTTGTTCACATGATCGTTGGGGTTGAGGTACTGATATTCCCCTTTCTGGTGGCCCATCAGCTCAAGGCCGATGTTCGCCAGTACTTCATTGGTGTTCATGTTGACCGAGGTCCCGGCACCGCCCTGATAAACATCCACGGGGAACTGGTCCATACAGCGGCCGTTGTTAAGCACTTCGTCGCAGGCCTTAATGATGGTATCGGCAATGTTGCGCGGGATGGTCTGCAGCTCTTTGTTGGCCATCGCCGCCGCTTTTTTTACCATCACCATGCCGCGGACAAATTCAGGTATGTCGCTGATTTTGCTGTTGCTGATATAAAAATTCTCAATCGCACGCAGAGTATGAACGCCATAATAGGCATCCGCCGGAACTTCGCGCATACCTAACAGGTCTTCTTCGATACGAATGTTGTTCGCCATGATAACCTTCTTGTTGTTGCCGCTAACCATCA
>Ga0209461_10000033_pt1 | contig 138867 bp, 113 predicted proteins | sample AgamicAsMarz_FD_187162 | JGI IMG/M metagenome (GOLD analysis project Ga0209461, IMG submission 187162) | Agave microbial communities from Guanajuato, Mexico - As.Ma.rz (SPAdes) (version 2) | ecosystem: Host-associated > Plants > Phyllosphere > Phylloplane/Leaf | place: Guanajuato, Mexico... | reverse complement strand
GCGATTTTCCTGCAAAAAGACAAGTTTTCACAGGCGTACTAAGCGTGATCATCATTAGATATCTGGTTCGGGAAACGCTCAAAAGCCAGCTGGCTATCCTGTTTATCCTGCTACTCATCTTCTTTTGTCAGAAGTTAGTCAGGATCCTGGGTGCCGCGGTGGATGGCGAAGTGCCGACAAACCTCGTTCTGACCTTGTTAGGACTCGGTGTGCCTCAAATGGCACAACTTATACTGCCCTTAAGTCTGTTTCTGGCGATCCTGATGACGCTGGGGCGGCTCTACACGGAAAGTGAAATTACCGTGATGCACGCCTGCGGCCTGAGTAAGGCCGTCCTGGTGAAAGCGGCGATGGTGCTGATGCTGTTTACCTCGATAGTGGCGGCAGTAAACGTCATCTGGCTGGGGCCGTGGTCATCCCGCTATCAGGATGAGGTGACGCAGAACGCCAAAGCGAACCCGGGTGCGGCAGCAATGGCCGCCGGACAGTTCCAGACCTCCAGCGACGGCAGCGCCGTGCTGTTTGTCGAGGATGTGAAGGGCAACAACTTTGGTAACGTGTTCCTGGCGCAGTTACGGCCAAAGGGCAACGCGCGACCATCGGTGGTGCTGGCTGACAGCGGTCACATGGAGCAGCATAAAGATGGCTCGCAGGTGGTGACGCTGGATAAAGGCACCCGTTTTGAGGGCACCGCACTGCTGCGTGATTTCCGTATCACCGACTTCACCAATTATCAGGCCATCGTAGGCTATAAAGCGGCAACGCTCGATCCTAACGATGCAGAACAGGCAAGCCTGACCGACCTGTTCGCGAATAAGACACCTGAGTTTCAGGCCGAGCTGCACTGGCGTCTGACGCTGGTGTTCTCGGTGCTGGTGATGGCGCTGATGGTGGTGCCGCTCAGCGTGGTGAACCCACGTCAGGGGCGCGTGCTGTCGATGCTGCCCGCCATGATGCTCTATCTGATTTTCTTCCTGTTGCAGAGCTCGCTGAAGTCGAGCGGCGCGAAAGGGCGGCTCGATCCGGCGCTCTGGATGTGGGTGGTGAATATCAGCTATCTGGTGCTGGCGGTGCTCCTTAACCTGTGGGATACGGTGCCGATGCGTCGGATTCGCGCCCGCTTTACCCGCGGAGGGTCGGTCTGATGTTTCGCGTACTTGACCGCTATATCGGTAAAACCATTTTCAATACCATTATGCTGACGCTGTTCATGCTGGTGTCGCTTTCCGGCATCATCAAGTTCGTCGATCAGCTGCGCAAGACCGGCCAGGGCAGCTACAACGCGCTGAGCGCCGGTTACTACACCCTGCTGAGCGTACCCAAAGATATTGAGATCTTTTTCCCGATGGCGGCCCTGTTGGGCGCACTGCTGGGACTGGGCGCGCTGGCGCAGCGCAGTGAACTGGTGGTGATGCAGGCGGCGGGCTTTACCCGCATGCAGGTTGCGCTGTCAGTGATGAAAACTGCGATTCCGCTGGTGTTGCTGACTATGGCGATTGGCGAGTTTGTTGCGCCCTCGGGCGAGCAGATGGCGCGTAACTACCGGGCGCAGCAGCTTTACGGTGGCGCACTGGTGTCGACGCAGAACGGTCTGTGGGCGAAAGATGGCAATAGCTTTATCTTTATCGAGCGCATTAAAGGCGACAACGAAATTGATGGCGTGAGCATCTACAGCTTTAACGATCAGCGTCGTCTGCAGAGTGTGCGTTACGCGGCGACGGCGACCTGGGATGCGGCTAAGAAGCGCTGGATACTGTCGCAGGTTGATGAGTCTAACCTGACCGATCCTAAGCAGATTACCGGTTCACAGAGTCTGAGTGGCGAGTGGAAAACCAATCTGACGCCGGACAAGCTGGGTGTGGTTGCGCTGGATCCTGACGCGTTATCGATTCGCGGTCTGCATAGCTACAGCAAATATCTGAAGCAGAGCGGCCAGGAATCGGGACGTTATCAGCTGAATATGTGGAGCAAAATCTTCCAGCCGCTGTCGGTGGCGGTGATGATGCTGATGGCGCTGTCGTTTATCTTTGGTCCGCTGCGTAGTGTGTCGATGGGTGTGCGTGTCGTAACCGGTATCAGTTTTGGCTTCCTGTTCTACGTGCTGGACCAGATTTTTGGCCCGCTGAGTCTGGTTTACGGTCTGCCGCCGATTCTGGGAGCGATTCTGCCGAGTTTTGCGTTCTTCGCTATCAGTATGTTTATGTTGATTAAGCGGCGCTAAGCGCAATGAATGCAGTAAAAGAAAAGGCCGCGCAAGCGGCCTTTTTTGTGACCGGTGTTCAGGCTCAGGGCAGGCTCCCATCGCTTTACGTTTTGCAGCCGTGTGGGAGTAACGGTTTCAGCGGCCTGATTGTCTGTACGTAAAGCCGATGGTCTGTTTGAGTGAAGGCTCAGGGAGCATACGCCTTCCACAAAGACGCAAAAGCGCCATCCGTGGCGGCTCAGCGCGGGCCATCCCTGGCCCGCGATGCTTTGCTACAGGCGTATGCTCCCATCGCTTTACGTTTAGCTGTCGTCTGGAAGAGGCGGTTCCAGCGACGGTTTCAGCGGCTTTATTCTGCGCTGATGCCCTGTTTATGCGGAGTGCCGGGTCGTCTCTTTCAGTGTCCTGATAAGTTGCTCTCTGTTCAGGGCTACGCAATAGGCGGGCGTCCCACGCTCGAAACGCCAGCCTTCCGCTAACGATCCCGCATCCACCGCATCAAATCCAAAGGCTTCATATAATGCCGTGGCGGTCGCTTTCCCTTCGCTATCATCCCCCGCCAGCGGTAACGCCTGCCGGTTAGCATCGCCCGGCGGCAGGCCCTGAGTTTCAAGATCGGTCATGCGGATGGCATTGAATGCCTTGGTGATGCGGCAGCCAGGAAGCAGGCGGGCAAGCCGTTCACTGGTGCTGATGCGGCCATTGAGCAGCTCTTCAATTTCGCCATCGCGGTCGGGATAGTAATTGACCGCATCAAGCACGATTTTTCCCCGCAATTCTGTGGCCGGAAGTTGTTCCGTTGCCGTGAGCGGTACGGCAATCACCACCACGTCGCCAAACTCTGCGGCCTCGGTGGCGGTGCCGGTTTCACAGCCAATCATCGGCTTCAGGCTGAACAGCGTTCGTGGATCGCGCGAGTTGCTGAGCATCACCTGATGTCCCGCCTGAATCGCCAGTTTTGCAATCGCCCGGCCAACAAAGCCTGCGCCAATAATGCCTATTTTCATACGTTGCTCCTCGATGAGTTTCACGCACTGACCTTAATTAAAAACAGGAGGTGAATAAATCGACAAACAGACGCAATATAAACAACCAACAGGAGGGAATCATGGATCGGCTCACCAGCATGAACGTGTTTGTTACCGTCGCGGAATCGGGCTCGTTTGCCGCCGCAGCCGGGCATTTGCAAATCTCACCGCAGATGGTGGCGAAGCATATCGCCATGCTGGAGAAGCATCTCGGTACGCTGCTTCTGCATCGCACCACCCGACGGCAAAGCCTGACGGATGTGGGCCGCAACTATTTCGAACGCTGTAAAATCGTGCTGGCCGAGGTGCAGGAAGCAGATGCGATTGCGCTGGATATGCAGCAGCGACCGTCCGGTACGCTGAAGGTCAGCGCCCCGGTCACGTTTGGTTCTTTTAGCCTGGCGCCGTTTGTGACCCGCTATCTTGACCGGTTTCCGGAAACGCAGGTCGATCTTGAACTGAGCGATCGGCTGGTCGATCCGTTTGAAGAGGGTTATGAGGTGGTGATCCGGATTGGTGCGCTGGCGGACAGTTCGATCATCGCCCATCCACTGCAGCCCTACCGGCTGATAGCCTGCGCGTCGCCAGCCTATCTGGCGCGGCACGGTGTTCCCGCCACGCCAGCGGAGCTGGTGAACCACGCCTGTCTCGTTTATGGCATCTGGTCGCCCTCAAAACCCTGCCGCTGGGTATTCAGCCAGGCCGGTAAGGTTGAAGAGGTACATCCGCAGGGGCGCATGCGATCAAATGACTGGAAAGCGCTGCTGCATGCGGCGCTGGAGGGTTATGGCATTACCCTGGGGCCGGCCACCATTCTCTCTGAAGAGATCAGACAGGGCCGGCTGGTCCAGGTGCTGCCCGATTATGCCGGGCCAGCACGACCCATGCATGTGCTGATCCCGGCGGGCCGCCGCCAGACGGTGAAAATCCGCAGCTTTGTTAGCGCCATTATCACCGAGTTTGGCCTCTATCCACCCACATCTGGCTAAACCAGGCGGTTATCTGCTCAGCAGCGGGAGTAACTGGGGCAGCTGCGACAACAGGTAGAGGATCAGCCCGATGGTGCCACCAACCAGCGTGCCGTTGATGCGGATAAACTGCAGGTCTTTGCCGATATTGAGTTCGATCTGCTGCGACATGTCGCGTGCATCCCAGCTTTTCACCGTGTCGCTGATGTGGCGCGTCAGGAAGCCAGCAAACTCTGGCGCAACGCTGCGTGCGGCCTGTTCCAGATGCTGATTCATCGAGTCACGCAGCGCCGGGTCGGCCGCCAGGGTTTCGCCCAGCCATAAGGCTGCACCGCGCACTTTCTCCTGCACCCGTGAATCATCGCTGCTGAGATCCGCCTTGAGCCAGTTGCGCATATCATTCCACAGCTCGCCGATGTAACGATTGAATGAGGCATCTTCTTTCAGCCAGCCTTTAATCTCCTCGGCACGCTCTGCCATTTCCGGGTCGTTCTGCAGTTTAACGATCAGTTTGTCGACCGCCCGATTGAAGCCGAGGCGCAGCTCATGGCCCTGATCCAGCGCCACATCATCCAGCAGTGAATCGACCGCGTTTGCCACCAGCTCGGCGCTGTGTTCGCCCAGCCATTCGGTCGGCAACATTTTGGCTTTGATCGGATGCTCGCGTTTCAGCCAGCGCACCAGCTGCATGGCAATAAACTCGCGGGTACTGGGCTTATGCAGCAGCTTCAGCAGCTGTTCGATTGCCGCGTCCAGCAGCGCCTGATGACGGTTGTTTTTCGTCAGGCTCTCCAGCAGCAGGGCGCTGGTCTGGCTGAGATCGACCTTGTCGATGGCGCGATGTACTGCGCGGCGCATAAAGGTCTGGATCCGCGCATCATCGGTCAGATCAAGGAAGCCGCGCATGACCTGCAGCAGATGACGTCCGATGCGGTCAGCATTGCCGGGCGCATTCAGCCATTGCGCCAGCAGGTTGGAAGGATCGTGACGGCGAATCAGATTGAGCAGCGAGTCGGTATCAAGAAACTTCTCCTGCACAAAGCGACCGAGGTTTTCACCGATACGATCTTTGTTGCGCGGAATGATGGCGGTATGACGCGAGATAAAGGGCACCGGCACGCGACGGAACAGTGCGACCACCGCGAACCAGTCCGCCAGCGCGCCGATCATCGCAGCTTCCGCAATCGCTTTTATGCCGCTGACCCAGAAGCCGGGCGGCAGAAAAAGCGTAACGATAAAGGTAATTGCAGCCAGCAGTAACAGCAGCAGCGCCAGACGTTTCGTCCGTTTCAGTTCGTGTTGTTTATCCATATCCTGATCTTAGCAGAGAGCCGGTTTCATCGGCGACGACCACCCAGCAGGCTGCCGAGTACGCCACGGATGATCTGATTGGTAATCTGGCGCGTAGCGCTTTTCGCCATGGTCTGCACCACGCCATCGTGCTTGCCGCCGCGCGGGCCGGTTCGGCCAAACAGGATCTCTTTCAGCCCGCCGAGAATGCCGTTATCTACCGCGACGTCGTCGCCTTTCGACGGAGGCGCACTGGCCTGATCGCTGGCGGCCTGAAACCCTTTTTGCAGCTTCTCAAACGCCGATGCGCGATCAACTTCGTTGTCATATTTGCCATAGAGCGGTGAATGGTTGATCAGGCCGTTGCGTTCATCGCCTGTGACCGGACCCATACGTGAGCCGGGCGCAATGACCATGGCGCGTTCCACCACCGACGGGCTGCCTTTGGTATCCAGGAAGGAGATCAGGGCTTCGCCGGTGCCCAGCGCCTGAATCGCCTCGAAACTGTCAAACGCCGGATTGGCGCGCAGGGTATCGGCGGCGGTTTTTACCGCTTTCTGATCTTTGGGGGTGAAGGCGCGCAGGGCGTGCTGAACGCGGTTGCCGAGCTGGCCCAGCACCCGATCGGGAATATCTGCCGGGTTCTGGGTGACGAACCAGACGCCGACCCCTTTGGAGCGGATCAGCCGCATGACCTGTTCTATTTTATCCAGCAGCACCGGCGGCGCGTCGGTAAACAGCAGGTGCGCCTCATCAAAGAAGAACACCAGCTTTGGCTGATCGAGATCGCCCGCTTCCGGCAGATGTTCATAAAGCTCCGACAGCAGCCACAGCAGGCTGGTGGCGTAGAGTTTCGGCATCTGGTAGAGCTTCTCAGCAGAGAGGATGTTGATGACGCCTTTGCCGTTGCTGTCGACACGCATCCAGTCGGCAATATCCAGCATCGGTTCACCAAAGAAGTGCTCCGCGCCCTGTTGCTCCAGCGTCAGTAACCCGCGCTGGATGGCGCCGACCGAGGCGCTGTTGATGTTGCCGTAGTGGGTCTGGAAGCTTTTGGCGTTGTCACCGATGTATTGGGTCATGGCGCGCAGATCTTTGAAGTCCAGCAGCAGCAAACCCTGGTCATCGGCGATGCGGAAAATAATCTGCAATACGCCACTCTGCACCTCATTCAGATTCAGCAGTCGCGACAGCAGCAGCGGCCCGAGATCGGAGACGGTAGCGCGAACCGGATGGCCTTTCTCGCCGAAGATATCCCATAGCACCACCGGATTGCTCTGCGGCTGCCAGTCGGTGACGCCGATTTTCTCCAGCCTCTCCTGTAGCTTTTCGCTGGACTGGCCAGCCATCGCCACGCCGGTCAAATCGCCTTTAACGTCAGCCATAAAGACCGGCACGCCGCTGGCGGAGAACGATTCAGCCAGTTTCTGCAGCGTAACGGTTTTACCGGTGCCGGTCGCGCCGGTGATCAGGCCGTGGCGGTTGGCCATTTGCGGCAACAGATGAAGTTCGACGTCTGGCGTACGGGCAATCAGTAGCGGGGAAGTCATGATTTTCCACTCTCAGGCATTGGGTTATGCCTGAAGGATAGCAAGCCGGAGCGGCACAGGAGGAGAACTATTCACCAAAAAAAGGCCGCTGCCCGGGGAGCAGCGGCCTGCAACAGTGGTTTACTTCTGCACCTCTTCAAAATTGAGCAGGCTGACCCCGATGCCCTGCTGCAGGTGACTGAGGTTGCTGCGCACCGCCACCTGGGTTGCGCCCTGTAACAGCATGACAAACGGCGAATCCTGCTGGATGCGGGTTTGCAGCCCGGTGTAGAGGTTGCGACGTTTCACCGCATCGCTCTCTCCGGCGGCGGCGCGGGTCTGTGCACTTAGCTCCGGAATCGTCCAGCCGACGCGCCACGCCAGGGTTTTGCCGCCGCCCGGCACGTTATAGGCAAAGGTGCTGGCATTGGTATTGGGATCGATGTAGTCCGCGCCCCAGTAAGTAAAGATGGCCTGGAAGTCCCGGCTGCGCATTTTGCTCCACAGCTCCGATTCCGCCACCGGCTGGATATCAAGCTGCACATCCGCTTTGGCAAAGCTGGCCTGCAGTGCCTGCGCCACATCAATGTAAGGCGGCTGGTTCACCACCGTCAGCGCGATATGGGTGCCAGGTTTGATGCCACCTTTTTGCAGTATCGCCTGCGCCTTTTTCAGATCGTAATGGAATGGTGTCGTGTTCAGCGCACCATCGAAGCCATCCGGCAGGAAGCTCTGATGAATGCGGTACTGACCTTTCAGCAACTGGTTCGCCAGGCTGTCATAGTCAACCAGCCAGCGCGCCGCCTGCCACAACGCCGGATTCCCCAGCGCCGGTTGCTGCGGGCTTTGGGTGTTAAAGCCCAGGTAGTAAACGAGACTGGACGGGAAGGCATCAATACGCACATTGGCGGTGTTCTTCAGCGCGGTAATCTGATCCGGGCCGAGCTGATAGGCGACATCCACATCGCCCTGCTGGATCAGCAGACGGCGGCTGCCTGGATCGGCCACACCTTTCAGCAATACCCGCTTCAGATGCGGCTTCCGGATGCTGTTGGGATTGGCTTCAAGCACCAGCGCCTGCAGCGGGACAAACTGTTTGATGGCATAGGCGGCGCTGCCGGCGGAGTGCACCTTCAGCCAGCTATTGCCGTAATCGTTGTTGCTGGCGTGTTCTTGTGCCAGTTTGCTGTCGACGATGGAGGAGACCGGCGCGGTCAGCAGGCGCAGCGCCAGATCGCTGCCGATCTCCGCTGGCCAGCGCAGCTCAAGCTGGTGGTCGTTGATCACCGTGAACTGCTGATCGATATTTTCTGGCGTCCAGCCAAATTCACCCAGAATAAAAGAGGGCGCTTTATTGAGTTTTACCGCGCGGGTTAATGAGAAGACCACATCCTGTGCAGTCACGGGATGACCACTGGCGAAGCGGGCCTGCGGATTAAGATCAAACACCAGGCTATGAGGCGTTTTGCCTGCCTGCCAGCGCGTGGCAGCCAGCGGCGAGAGCTGCTGCGGATTCTGATGATCCGGCTCCAGCAGCGTCTGGTAAATATTGCGCAGGCTACTGTTGCTGACGGTCTCAAAACTTTCAGCCGGGTCGAAACTGATGATGCCATCAAGCGGAACGGCAATCACCAGGGTGTCGCCAGGCGTGGCGGCGTGTGCCGGGTGAACCAGTGCCAGAGCCGTAAAAAGGGACAAGAGTGTTTTTCGCATGGAGAGTTATCCTGAGTCGTTGATAGCTCTACTCTATCGGGCGCCGGATAATCTCCAAATGCGGGTTTCTTATGAGCTTTGCACAATTATTAGCGTAGTCGTTCAGGCAAAGAGACAAAATAAGATAATGACGGTCAGTTATTATTTTATTGTCATTTTACAGCGGGCAGAATAAAGCCGGATTTACTCAGCCGATCACAAATTGCGCACAGTCTGATTGTATGACTATCAAAGTCACTATAGTGTTAACGATGAGAATCATTCTCTTGTATGGAAGTATGATATTTTTTTATCGGTTATCTGGCGTGATGATGACAGAGCGAAAATAATAACCCTCATTCCTGCGTTAAAAGAGTTAAATACCCGATGTTTATGCGGTTTTACCCCCGATTTCCGCGCTGTAAATCTTTTACCTCTCCGCAACCCTTTCGCAACACCATGATAAACTTTTACTAAGACACATCTTAAATTCAATTTTTACATCCAGACATATCTATATCCCTAAGATTGCCAGGTTATTAACCGATAAGTTCCGTTAGTCACCGAACCATAATTCTACCTGCCCTTGTCTGTTCTGCCGTCGTCTGTGCCGCGTGCGTTGATCTCTGCGGGGAGTTTTCCGCCTGCACTCAGCCTTTCAGCTTCATAACAAATAAAGCGGGTATTTAGCAGATGAGAGTCGTGCGGATATGCTTTTAGAAAAACCCACCACCAGGCGTAAATTTTTGCTCGGTTCACTGCTGGCGTTGCCATTAAGTGAACTGGTCTTCAAAGGCATTACTGCGGCACAGGCAGCAGAAATGGCCGCACCGGAGTTAGCCGATTACAAACCGATCTTTTTTAGTGCCGATGAGTGGCAGTTTATCCTGGCCGCCACTGACCGTTTGATTCCGGCGGGCGGCAAAGGCAAAGCGCCGGGCGCGCTGGAAACTAACGTGCCGATCTTTATCGATCAGCAGCTGCACAGCGAAGCGTTTGGCAGCGAAATCTACATGCAGGGGCCGTTCAATACGCAGGCGCCCGCAACCATGGGTTACCAGATCCCGTTCCGCCCACAGCAGATGTATCAGACCGGTATCCGGCTGATTAATCAGTGGTCGCAGAACACCCATCAGAAAGCGTTTCATGCACTGACGCTGGAAGAGAAAGATGCGGTACTGACCCAGGTAAACAAAAACGAGATCGACTTTGCCGCACTGGGCGAAGCCGATCTTAAGCCTGCGCATTTCTTCAGCCAGCTGCTTTCCGATACCAAGCATGGCTACCTTGCTGACCCGATGTACGGCGGTAATAAAGGCATGAAAGCCTGGATCGCCATCGGCTTCCCCGGCGCGCGTGCCAGCTTCACCGAATGGGTGAAACAGCACAACGTTCCTTATCCGCTGGGTCCGGTCAGTGTGAAGGGCGAACGCGCGTAGGGCGCGTCCACATCAGGTATTTGAAACAGGATTATCATGGCACAGGTTACTAAAAAAGAAGTCGACGTCGTGGTCTGCGGCCTCGGCTGGGCAGGCTCGCTGATGAGCATCGAGCTGGCACTGGCAGGTCTGGACGTGCGCGCCCTTGAGCGCGGCGGCGATCGCGATTATGACGAGTTCGCCTACCCGAAACCGGCGGATGAATACGCCTATGCGGTGCGCAACAAAGTGTTTGCCACTCCCGCCGAAGTGGCGGTCACCGTGCGCTACAACAGCAGCCAGACGGCATTGCCAACCCGTAAATGGGGTGCGTTTGCACCGGGCACCGGCGTAGGCGGTTCCGGCCTGCACTGGACGGCGGTACTGATCCGTCCGACACCGACCGATATCAAACTGAAGACCTATGTCGACGAGGCTTACAAGCCGGGCATTCTGCAGGATGATATGCGGGTGATGGACTTCCCGTTCAGCTGGGAAGAGATCGAACCCTACTACTACAAATTCGAACTGATTTGCGGCCAGTCGGGTAACACCGGCAACCTGCGCGGCAAAATTCTGGAAGGCGGCGATCCGTTTGAAGGCCCGCGTTCTGAGCCTTATCCGCTGCCTGCGCTGGATGACACGCTGAACAACGTGATGTTCAAAGAGGTGGCGACCAAACTCGGTTACCATCCGTTCCCGAACCCGTCGGCCTGTGTGTCGCGTGCGTGGAAAAACCCGTACGGCAACCAGATCGCGCCGTGCAACTACTGCGGCTACTGTAGTAAATATCCCTGCCTGAACTACTCCAAAGCGTCGCCGCAGACCGCCGTAATGGATTCACTGAAGCGTATGCCGAACTTCTCCTATGAAGTGAATGCGGAAGTGATCAAGGTCGTGCTGAACGATGATAAGAAAACCGCGAAAGGCGTGATCTACATCGATGCACAGGGCAACGAGTGCTTCCAGCCAGCGAAAATCGTGGTGCTGAGCAGCTTCCAGCTCTACAACGTGCGACTGATGCTGCTCTCCGGCATCGGCAAGCCTTACAACCCGATTACCGAAGAAGGTGTGGTAGGGCGTAACTACGCGTTCCTGTCCAACGGCGGCGCAACGCTGTTCTTTAAAGATAAAAACTTCAATCCGTACGCCACGGCGGGCGCGACCGGCCAGATGTTTAACGATATCTCGCCAGGCAACTTCGACGGCCCATCCCTCGGCTTCCTCGGCGGCGCGAAGATCCACAGCTCACAGGCGACCGGTACGCCGATCAGTACCGCGCTGCCAAAAGGCACGCCGACCTGGGGTATGGGATACAAGGAAGGTCTGGAGGAGTGGTACGGTCATTCGATGAAGATCAGCATTACCACCACCTGTCAGTCTTACCGCGATATCTATCTGGATCTCGATCCGAACTACAACGATCACCGTGGCCTGCCACTGCTGCGCATGACCTTCAACTGGAAAGAGAATGAGCTGAAGCTGCAGCAGCACCTGAAAGGCATCGTCGGCAATATCGCGAAAGAGCTGAACCCTGACAGCATGAGCATGAGCTTCCTGCCAATGGGTGCGGATTTCGATCTGACCAAATATGTCTCTACCCACAACGTGGGCGGTGCCGTAATGGGCGATAACCCGAAAACCTCGGCGCTGAACAAGTATCTGCAGAGCTGGGACGTGCATAACGTCTTTGTGCCGGGCGGCAACGCTTTCCCGCAGAACTTCCAGGCGAACCCGACCGATACCATCGGTGCGATCACCCTGATGGCGGCACAGGCGATCAAAGATCAGTATCTGAAAAATCCCGGCCCACTGGTACAGGCATAAGCGCATGAATAAGCTGAAACTGAAATCTTTTATCTTTGCCAACGCGGTGCTGTTAGCCAGCGGATTTGCGCTGCCGGTTCACGCCGAAGATGAAGCGCAACTGATTAAGCAGGGCGAATATCTCTCGCGGCTGGGCGACTGCATGGCGTGCCACTCACTGCCTGGCAAGCCTGACTATTCAGGCGGGCTGGCGATTGAGTCGAACCTTGGCACCATCTTCTCCACCAACATCACGCCCGATAAGCAGCACGGCATCGGCAACTACAGCGAGCAGCAGTTCTCTGACGCGGTGCGCAAAGGGGTATTACCGGACGGTTCGCATCTCTATCCGGCGATGCCTTATCCTGATTACGCCAAAATCAGTGATGCCGACATCCACGCGCTTTACGTCTACTTCATGAAAGGCGTGCAGCCAAGCGCAGAACAGCCGCCGGAAACCGATCTGAGCTTCCCGTTCAGCCAGCGCTGGGGCATGCGTTTCTGGAACTGGGCGTTCGCCTCGGATAAGCCGTTCCAGCCGATTGGTGGCGCTTCTGAAGAAGTTAATCGCGGTGCCTATATCGTGGAGAGTCTGGGCCACTGCGGCAGCTGTCATACGCCGCGCGGTCTGGGCATGAACGAGAAAGCGCTGGATAGCGGTGACGATAAATTCCTGGCAGGCGGCAGCCTGAACAACTGGGATGTGCCGTCACTGCGTGGCCTGCCGCGCTGGAGCGAGCAGGAAGTGGTGGACTACCTGCAGACCGGCCGTAACGATAAAGCGGCGGTGGGCGGCGAGATGACCTCGGTGATTGAGCACAGCAGCTCACACATGACCGACGCCGATCTGAAAGCCATCGCGGCCTACCTGAAGTTCCTGGGCGGCAACCCGCCATTGCAGGCGTACAACGTGCAGGCGCAGCAGGCAACGGAAGCGAAACTCACTGCCGCGAAGAACCTGAGCGAAGGCGAGCGTCTCTATCTGGATAACTGCGGTGCCTGTCACTTCGTGACCGGCAAAGGCGCTCCAGGGATCTTCCCGGAGCTGGATCAGGCGACGATCGTCAATGCCAAGGATCCAACCGGATTGATCCACACCATCCTGGCCGGCGCACAGCAGCCTTCCACCGCGAAGGCCCCGTCGAAACTGGCAATGCCAGGCTTTGGTCAGCGTCTGAGTGATGAAGAGGTGGCGCAGCTGGCGACCTTTATTCGCCAGGGCTGGAGCAACACCGCGCCAGCGGTGAGCAAAGATCAGGTTGCTGAAGTGCGTAAAACGTTGAAGTAATCGGTCCTGAGTTTTCCCCTCTGCCCGTCAGGAGAGGGGAAATCCCGGATCAGTGAAAGGTGCGCACCACTTCCAGCACGCCGTTAATGATAAACTGCACGCCCATACAGACCAGTAAAAATCCCATCAGGCGCGATATCGCCTCAATGCCGCTTTTACCCACCAGCTTCATGATGGCACCCGAGCTGCGCAGTGAAACCCACAGAATCAGACTCACCAGCAGGAAGATTAGCACTGGCGCGACGGTGATGACCCAGGCCGGAAAGTCGACGCCGCTTCTTACCGTCGAGGCGGAAGAGATGATCATCGCAATGGTACCCGGCCCGGCCGTGCTTGGCATCGCCAGCGGCACAAAGGCGATATTCACCGGCTCTTTGGCTTCATCCAGCTCATCCAGTTTCTGCTTTGCTTCGACAGAATGGCCAGCAGGTTTAGCCGGGAACAGCATCCGAAAACCGATAAAAGCGACGATCAGACCGCCCGCCATGCGCAGGCCAGGAATGGAGATGCCGAAGGTATTCAGCACCGCGCTGCCCGCGTACCACGCCACCATCATGATGGCGAAGACATAGATAGAAGCCTGGCGCGCCTGTCGGTTGCGCTCCTGGAAGTTCATCTCACCCGCCAGCCCCAGGAACAGCGCCACGGTGGTGAGTGGATTGGCGAGCGGCAGGATCACCACCAGCCCCAGACTGACTGCTTTAATTAACTCCAGCATGACAAATCGCCTTTTCCGTGGTGATTAGTGCTTCGGACGCTCCAGCGCCTCAAGCAGTTCCGGAAAGAAGTCCTGCAGGATTTCAGGCGTCATCAGTTCGGGATACTGCATCAGATGCTCGCGGATACGCTCATTGATGTCCGGCAGCAGACGCTGGGCCGCAGCGCTGGCGGTGATTTTGTGCTTCTTCATGGCGCGCAGCAGATCGCCTGGCAGCGCGTCTTCATCGTCGGCGTCATCCACCATCTCCAGCGCGTCCAGCTCGTCGAACATCTCCATCAGCGCTTCGGTCTGCGGCGTGCGCGACTCATATTCACGCGGATGTTCATCTTCCAGGAAACGCAGCATGGCGCGCATTGGCGTGCCGTCTGGCGTGGATGGCGGCTCGGTAGCGAACCAGCTCAGTAGCTGATGCATGGTAACCTGATGAACGCGAAAGCCGCTGTCGACCAGCTCATCGGCCAGCAGCTCGGCGGTTTCGTTTTCAATCACGCAGATGTGAGTACGTTTGGGTTCGTACTGCTCCAGCCACTGGTAGATCTCTTCAATCACGCCATCGTCATACTCGAATTTTTTGGTGACATAGCTGTCGTCCTGTTCGTGAACGCAGGCCTGAATCTGATCGGGGTCGAAGTAAAGTGCGATGTTGATGCCTTTCATGCGTGCTGTCCTGTAGAAATCAAAACAACACTATAGCGCTCAACCCCAGGTTAAGGGAATGTCAGGCGTCACAGCATGGGGGGGCGTTTAACGCTCCCCTCAGAGCAGAGAGGGGAGAGAGAAGGGAAGGAGATCAGGAGATAAAGTTTTTGCCCTGCTTCAGCACTACGTCACAGGCTTTGGTTTTCAGCTTCTCACCCATTGGCGAGTTGCTCAGGCTTTGCAGATTCAACTGCTGGCCGTTACCAGTATTCAGCAGACCGGCCACGCCCTGGGTGTAGTCGGTTTTTTGTTCCTGCGCGGTGGTGGTGTTCAGACCGAGCTTGCTCAGCACCTGATCTTTTACCGACTGCACATTGTTTTTCACCACGTTGTGTTCGACGCAGTACTGCATCACACCCGCGGCGTTGGTCATGCTGTTGGCGCTGACCGCTTTATCGCCACCACCCAGCATGCTGGTAATGGTAGAAAGCGACATGCCGCCATTCTGCTGCGTGGTGCCGGTGGTGCTGCCGTTGTTCTGCTGGCTGAGCTGCGACGCTGCACTGCTCAGCTGATCCTGCCAGCTTGCCGCTGATGCACTGCCTGCGACCAGAAGTGCCGCCAGTCCCCATCCCCACGCACTACGTTGTGCTTGCTTCATTTCAACCTCGGTATGTGCTTATTCAGTTTTCCTAAGAAAGGCTGACGGGCAGAAAGTTCCTGACTTCCTTTTATAAAAAGCGTCTTAAATAGCACTTTGGGAATCTTCTGTAATAAGAGCGATAAAATATTCAGCTGCTTGTGGGGGTTATTATTATGTGAAGTGATTTGCTGAAGGCAGTAATAAGCACGCCCCGCTGAAACATTATTTAATATTCTCACGGTATTTATCAGGAATCGTCCTGGTTTAAATTAAAGTTACCGCTTTGCTTATAGCGTGTTTTCTAAGCGCTTGTGTCTGGGTTGGTAATATTTACCTGCGAAATCATATTAATCTAACTTAATGTATTTTAGTTATTTTTTTATTTTTAGCGTAGCGGTGATTTAAGCCAGATTGCTGTTCTTTGATGCGGGTTTTTGTACCGTAATTAAATTGAGTTAGCGGAATTTTTTATTATTCCGGCTTGCGAAATCAGCCAGAGTGTTCATGCTTAATCACTGTGTCAGGCAGTTGTGGCAGATATTTAATTTAACGGGAGCGATATTATGGCTGGACAGCCAGAGCACAATAATAATGCAGAGGTCACGCTTAAACTCGCTGAAGAGCAAATAGCCCTGACGAAGCAAAAGATTGTGGATGGACATGTCCGTGTTACCCGTTCCACAACTGAGCATGACGAGGTCATCAGTACACTGCTTAACCGGGAGAAGGTTGAGGTTGAGCATGTAGCGAAAGCGCAACCCGTTGAAACGATGCCCGAAATCAGGGAAGAGAACGGTGTACTGATTGTCCCGGTAGTAGAGGAAGAAATCCAAATCGTCAGAAAGCTGGTGCTTAAAGAGGAGATCCACATCCGAAAAGTGCAGGAGAATGTTCCTTTTCAGGAAGTGGTGACCCGACGTGAGCAGCAGGTGAACGTTGAAAGAGATGACGATCAAATTAGCTAACAGAGAGGAACCTATCATGGCACATGAAAAAATCGTAACACTGTTCGATTCTGCAAATCAGGCAGAGGCCGCGAAAAGAAATCTCGTGAAAGCAGGCTTTTCTGATCGGGACATCAGTCTTATCAGTGGAGAACGTTTACAGGAGGAAGGACACTCTATCCGCCATCCCAGCATCTGGCAGCGTCTGTTTGGTCACTCCGTTGATAAAGTGCAGGCCGATGTTTATACCAGAGCGATGGACAAGGGCGGCGTCGTGCTGACCATCCGCACCGAGGAGGAGAAGCTGGCTCGCGCCATGACCATTCTCCATTCTCATGACTCGGTGGACGTTCCGTCACGAATGCAAAGCTCGGTTGAAAATGGCACCACCGCGCCGGGCATCAACCCGACGACGGCAGGCAAGCAGTTTGCTGGTGAGACCAACGACCGACAGGTTGAACCGCGACGCACCTCACTGACCGGTGATGAGAGCGAAGCCGATATTCTGCGTCTGGCCGAAGAGCAGGTGGAAGTGGGTAAACGTCTGGTGAGCGAAGGTTCCACCCGCGTACGCCGCTATACCGTGACCGATACCGTATCTGAAGATATCTCGCTGCATGAGCAGCACGCCGACATCTTCCGCCGTTCGGTGAATGAACCCGCGCTGGCTGGTGAAGTAGACTGGTCCGAGAAAACCGTAGAAGTTGCTGAGACGCATGAGCAGCCGGTAATCAACAAAACGACCCACGTGAAAGAAGAAGTGGTGGTGCGTACCGACGGCAGCGATCGTACCGAGACCATTAACGACACGGTGCGTCGTCAGGAAGTGGATATCGACCATGCACGAGGTGGTCTGGAGCGCGAACTTCCAGGGACGAATGCAGGGGTAAAACCTGCGACCGCCGCCGCAGGCACGCAGTCACCAGGTGCACATAACCGCGACCACAAAGAGAGCCTGACTGAGAAGGTGAGTGAGAAAGCCAGCGAAGTAAAGGATAAGGTCGGGAACAAACTGCACGATCACTCGCATTGAGGCGCTTATCCTGACAACAACAGGCGCTAATGGGCACCGCTGATGCCCGATGCTGAGCATGCAAGATGCAGGAAAGAGCCAGCCGTGAGGTTGGCTCTTTTGCGTTTGTGGGGGAACAGGATGGTGTTTAGGGAGGAGTCGACAGGCAACAGATTGGCAATGTAATGCTGCTCAAAAATAGAGATAACTATTATTGAGGCAATGCCAGAAATGGCGACAAAGCTCTGGCGCGACCTGGAAATTAATGGCCAGCGTTATCTGGTGCAGTGCAGTATTACAACTACGAAGGCCAACAAGCGCTTTATCTTTTAACCTCTTCCCAGCTCAGCCCAAACCGTGCCAGATACTTACGCAGGCGATCGGCATCGTTGGGCTGTTTTTTCCCCTGGCGGGAGACGGCAAACAGGCGTCGCCCCGCTTCGGAAAGCGAATCTGCCGCGCGGCAGACGCTTAACACCGTCTGTAGCTGGCACTCATCAAACAGATCGTACTGCGCTAAAGGGGGATCTGGCTGGGCAGCCAGCACAACCGGAGAGCACCAGTTGGTGCGCAGCCGGGCAATCTCTTCTTCTACCAGTTCCAGAGAAATCCTTCCCTGTTCCGCCAGGGTCGCCATACGTGTGACGGAAGCACTTAGTTCGCGGAAATTGCCTCGCCAGCTGGCTTCTGCCGAGCAGGCGAAACGCAGAAAGTGACTTCTCGCTTCTTTATCAAATCGCACCTGCGTTTGCTGTTCACGTGTGTAACGCGCCAGTTCAAAATCCAGATTGGGTTCAATATCTTCGCGGCGTTCGGCCAGTCCCGGCAGTTGAAACGTCCACATGTTGATGCGGGCAAAAAGATCTTCGCGAAAGCGGCCTTCGGCAATCCACTGTTGCATGTCCCGGTGCGTGCCGGCGACCAGCTGGAAATCGCTGCTGACTTCTTTATCTGAGCCATAAGGGAAAAAGCGTTTCTCTTCGATGGCACGCAGTAACATCGCTTGCTCATCCAGCCCCAGTTCGGCGATCTCGTCCAGAAACAGCATGCCGCCATCGGCTTCCCGCAGCAGGCCGCCACGTGCCTGCTGTGCACCTGTAAAAGCCCCTTTGACATGGCCGAACAGCGTGGACATCGCATTGTCACCGCGCAGAGTAGCGCAGTTAACCGCCACGAATTTACCCGCTAGCCGGTGGCGGGCATGGCGCAGTTGATAGATGCGCTCCGCAAGGAAAGATTTGCCTGCGCCGGTTGGGCCGGTCAGCAGCATCGGAGAGTCGGAGCGGAGCGCCACGCGTTCAATCTGCTCGATCAGTCTGTTAAACGTAGGGTTTCGCGTCTCAATGCCAGATTTTAAAAAGGAGGTGGAGTGCTGCTGTTCGCGCTGAAAACGGCTGGTCAGTGTGGCGTATCGGTTCAGATCGAGATCGATAATGGAGTAGTGGCCGAGTGCGGTTGGCGTCTCAGATCCCTTGCTGGCTGGGGAAGTCTGCAAAAGGCGCGCGGGCAGATAGCGAGCTTCGGTCAGTAAAAACCAGCAGATTTGTGCCACGTGGGTGCCGGTAGTGATATGCACCAGGTATTCTTCGGTGTCGGTATTGAAAGGATAGCGACTGACAAAATCGAGCAAGCTGCCGTAAACCTCTTCAAAATCCCAGGGATCTTCCAGCTTAATGCTGTGCAGCACCACTTCGGTGGCGGGTGATGCCTGCGTGATATCTTCAGCCACCCGCTGCGCCATACTGATATCACGCGGTTGGTGAAGGAGTTCCAGCCGATCAATGCGGAGATCGTCCTGCTGGCAAAGCGCGACGGTTGGCCGCCATTTGCTCCAGCGATTTTCCCGCTTGCCACGCCTGTCCAGCACCGTGCCCAGCACACCTATCACAACGTTAGCTTTCATGTTTATCCCATAAGATAAATAACTTATCCAATAAGATAATTTTCCTTGCCGGTTATAGCAATGTGCAGATGCGGAGTGATTATAAATGATGTTAGTAATCAAAGTGATAAATTTTATTCTGCGACTGAGAGCTTTCTGGCACGGCATTCGCAATAGCTAAGTCACAGCAATGAGGAGAACGAAATGAAAAATAGCTATCAGACCCTCCAGCAGGAAAAGGGCGTGCCGATAAAAATGTGGACCAATGGCGTGCCGGTTGAGCCAGAAGCGCGCGAGCAGCTGCTGAACACGGCGAAAATGCCGTTTATATTTCGCCATCTGGCGGTGATGCCGGACGTGCATCTGGGCAAAGGCTCCACCATCGGCAGCGTGATCCCGACCAAAGGCGCGATTATCCCGGCGGCGGTCGGCGTGGATATCGGCTGCGGCATGATTGCGGTGCGCACCTCGCTGATGGCCAGCGATCTGCCGGACAATCTGTCGGGCATACGTAGCGCCATCGAACAGGCAGTCCCGCATGGCCGCACGAATACCCGCTCCCGTCGTGATAAGGGGGCCTGGCAGACGCCACCACAGGAAGTGGATCGTCACTGGGCTGAACTGGCACCAGGATTTAAGACGCTGACGCAAAAGCATCCGACGTTGTTTAAAACCAACAACTATCAGCATCTGGGAACGCTGGGAACGGGCAATCACTTTATTGAAGTCTGCCTGGATGAGTGCCAGCAGGTATGGGTGATGCTGCACAGCGGATCGCGCGGGGTAGGGAATGCCATCGGTAACCTGTTTATCGCACTGGCGCAAAAGGACATGCAGCGCCATATCGCTAATCTGCCGGATCGTAACCTCGCTTATTTTGAGGAGGGCAGCAGGCATTTTAACGACTATGTGGAAGCGGTGAGCTGGGCACAGGATTTCGCCTGCCATAATCGCGAAGCCATGATGGAGCGTGTGCTGGCGGCGATGTCACGTGTCATCAGTAAGCCTTTTAGCACGCATCTGGAAGCGGTGAACTGCCACCACAACTATGTGGAGCAGGAAACGCATTTTGGCGAGTCGGTGCTGGTGACGCGTAAAGGCGCGGTTTCGGCGCAAAAAGGACAGATGGGCATTATCCCCGGCTCAATGGGCGCGAAGAGCTTTATCGTGCGCGGCCTGGGTAACGAAGAGAGCTTCTGCTCCTGTAGCCACGGCGCGGGGCGCATCATGAGCCGCACGGCGGCAAAAGCCCGTTTTACCGTGGAAGATCAGCGACGTGCTACGGCGCATGTGGAGTGCCGAAAAGATAAAGAGGTTATCGACGAAATCCCTATGGCTTATAAAGATATTGATGCCGTAATGGCCGCCCAGTCTTCGCTGGTGGAAGTGGTGCATACGCTGTCACAGGTTGTTTGCGTAAAAGGATAAAAAAATGAGAACAGGATTGCATGGAGTGGATAGCGCAATGCGCGAGCGCGTACGTGGCGTGCTGCGTCAGGTAGAAGAGGAGCACGCAGTCAAAGTGCTGTATGCCTGCGAGTCGGGCAGTCGCGGCTGGGGCTTTGCCTCACCGGACAGTGATTACGATGTGCGTTTTCTCTATGTGCATAAACCGGAGTGGTATCTGCGTGTAGAGCCGCCGCGCGACGTCATCGAGCTACCGATCGACGATACGCTGGATGTCTGCGGCTGGGAGTGGCGAAAAGCGCTGGGTCTGTTAAAGCGAGCTAACCCTACACTGATCGAATGGCTGGATTCGCCCGTGGTCTATCAGCAGGAAGCGGCTATCGTTGCTGATTTACGGGAAAGAATACCGGACTGGTTTTCACCATTACGGGCGCGCTGGCACTATCTCTCAATGGCGAAAAAGAACTTTCGGGGATATCTGCAGGGCGACAGCGTGCGGCTGAAAAAGTACTTCTACGTGTTGCGCCCACTGCTGGCGGTGCAGTGGATAGAGTCCGGAAAAGGTGTGCCGCCTATGCGTTTTGAAGATCTGCTGGCAGGTACGGTAACGGATCCCGCTCTGCTGGCCGAAATCGAACAGCTGCTTGCGCGCAAGCAGCGTGCAGGCGAAGCGGAATATGGTGAGCGTATGGATCGCATCCATGCTTTCATCCACCAGTGCCTGGATGAAGGGCGCGTCAGTGAAACGCTGCCGGATAGCGAGCGGCGCGACTGCCGCGATCTTGATGCGTTGCTGATGAGAACCGTGCTGAGCAGATCTGTGCCTTATCCGAGTGGCCCGCGCTGATTGAGGCCAGGTTGCATGCTGGTAATTGAAGAGAGCGACATGCCGCCATTCTGCTGCGTGGTGCCGGTGGTGCTGCCGTTATTTTGCTGGCTGAGCAGCGACGCTGCACTGCTCAGCTGATCCTGCCAGCTTGCCGCTGATGCACTGCCTGCTACCAGACGTGCCGCCAGTCCCCATCCCTACGCACTGCGTTGTGCTTGTTTCATCTCAACCTCGGTATGTGCTTATTCAGTTTTCCTAAGAAAGGCTGAGGAGTAGAAATCTCCTGACTTTATTCAATAAGTAGCGCTTTGGGAATCTTCTGTAATAAAAGTGATAAAATATTCAGATTCTTGTGGTTATTATTATTTTGTGAAATAATTTTTTTAAGTCAGTAATAAGCACGTTCCGCTGAAACATTATTTAATATCCTTGCTGATTTTATCATGAATTGTTCTGGTTTAAATTAAAGTTTCCGCTTTGTTTATAGCGCATTTTATAAGCGGCTTTATCGGGTTGGGTGACATTTATCTTTGAGGCTGTATTTGTCGAGTCGTCCTTTTTTTCTTTTATTGTTACTGGAGTAATAGGCGCGCTGATGAATTTAATGCCGTAATTAAATTGAGGCTGAAAGATTTTTTATTATCCTGCTTTACGAAAATCGCCATATTCACCTCCTGACTGACATATTCCGCAGGAGGCAAGGACAGCGTGTTCGTTAGATATCTGGTCTGAACTCATGACGACTTACGCTTGTTGTCCGGGCTTTAGTCAGTACAGGGTTAACGACGGTCTGGCTTTTCAGCAATCAGCCAGGTCAGGCCGTAAACAACCAGGCCCACAACAAGAACGAGCAGCGGAGCAATTATGCGCATGGCACCCTCATTCAGCGTGGCTGCCAAAAAAATGCCCACCACCATAGCCATTAATACCAGACCGCCAGACACTTCGGCGATGAGCTTACGAAGAAGTCTAATAAGTTTCGATAGCATTAATAAATTCTCTGGAGGCTGAGGGGTTTTTACGTAACATTTCACCCATTTTGATAAAGTTCTGCAGGGGTTCTTCGAACATGAAATAGAGCATGTCGTAGTCGTTAATCCGCAGTTTTCGCCACAGTTCAGGGTTTTGTATCTGAAGTCGTCTGGAGGCTTCACAGGCGCGGGAAATCACGCCCTGAGCGATGACGCCGCCAGTCAGGCCACCGGTCAGTCCCCGTAGTGCCACGCGGGAAATGAAGGACAGCATGACACCACTGATGACCTTTGATCCCAGGTAAGAAGACAATGTAAGTTGCGTAGCCGTCCGGCTGGTCATTGACGTTGCGTTGCCTATCAGCTTGTCATAAACCTTACGCAGTGCAGGTTCGGGAAGGTACTGCAGCGAATCATCAATGATGATATTAACGATTTTCGCTATCTTATTTCTGTCCCTGAAGGCCTGATAGACAGCCCGGCCAACGCGGACGTCGTCATGCATATTGCGTGACTGAATGCCTCTGCCGCCATCAGAAAGGTTTAAATCCTGAAAGGTTCGCTCCAGTCCCAGATAAAAATCCATCGGTACTGAAACTACGCCCGATAAGACTGAACTGGCGAGCATTGTTGCGTCCATTGCTTTTCCTCGGAAACCGTGTCCATTGATGAATTAACATTAAAATATTGTAACTGTCATGGCAATCTTTTGAGGGGCCTGACCGCGCCAAAATGACAGCTGTTTAAGATTTTATGTAAAAAAAACTTTCCTTGAAGTTTCAACGTGCACCTGGCGCGTATAACCGCGACCACAAAGAGAGCCTGACTGAGAAGGTGAAAGATAAAGCCGGCGAAGTGAAGAATAAGGTCGAAAACAAGCTGCATCATGACCATACGCATTGAGGCGCTCATCCTGACAACAACAGGCGCTGATGGGCACTGATAATGCCTGATGCTGAGCATGTGATATGCAAGAAAGAGCCAACCGCGAGGTTGGCTCTTTTGCGTTTGTGGGGGAGGAGCCAGGGCCTTTTTACAGGCCAGCTAGAAGATTAAACTTTTCCTGATAATCGCATTCAGCCAGACTTCGTCGCCGCGACCGATACGAACATCACCGGTCTGCCAGAGTTTATCTATTTCAAGAGCAAATCTCTTTACCGCTGTGTCCTCAGAGCCAGCCTCACTTTTTATCTCCATCGTATTTTTAGTCAGGAGGCTGCCGCCGGGAGTATTAATCCTCTCGATCAGTTTCTGTAACCCAGCCCTATCCATATCCGTAAATCTGCGCCCATCCTTTTCCCGTTCGCCGTAGCCATGTTTAAAAGAGAGATACCCTACGCCGTCAGGCTTCAGCGCTATGGCCAGTTTTGTCATGACGCCGGGTAGTTCAGCTTCGGAAACATGCAGCAGCGAGGCGCAGCACCAGATACCGTCATATCTTTCAACCGCATCCACATCCTGAAAGCGCATCTGCATTACAGCCTTTCCGGATAACTGGCGGGCCAGCGCAACCAGCTCCGCCGATGCATCAAAGGCTTCGACGATAAAACCCATTTCGCTGAAGGCTTTAACGTCACGACCTGAACCACAGCCTGCATCAAGAATGCGAGCGCCCGGCGGCAGGCAGTCAATAAAAGGCGGGTAAAGCGCAGACATATCCACGCTTGCCGTATCGGTAAAAAACCGCTGAGCATTCTGCCGGTAATAATCTTCGTTGTTCAAAACAGGCTGTCTCCCTGTGCCGCTGGCTGCCACTCGTGGAGCAGGGCAAATTTTGCCGTATCCCAGCTGTTTTGCAGGAAACTGTGCCGCAGCAGCGGCGTTGCGCCGGTCTGGCGGATTAACGTCTCCCGAAGTGGCAGATGACTGTTAATAAAGTATTCGTTTCGATCATGCAGTCGCTGCAAAAGTATTATCGAAGGGATACGCGCAAACTTACCCTGAGCGCCGCGATTACAGGTCTGGCAGGCCAGCACCAGATTCCAGACGCCGTTGAGGTTGCCGATTTGCTCGCTGAGCATCAGCGGCAGAAAGTGATCGACATCCGCCAGGTTCTCTTCGCCGCCCGTCACGCCAATGGCACGGAAGCAATAAAAGCACCGGCCTTTCTGGTAGCCGTTCAGGCTGCTGCGGCAGCTGGTAATGGTGACGCGCCGACCGCTCTGGCGACTGAAAAGCATCTTGTCATTATCGTCATAATCAACCGCAATCAGGTTATGTGAAACGTTCATCGCCCAGGCTTCTTCTACCAGCCGCCATCTGGCATCCGTTTCCGCTTTCAGACTGGCAAACTGTTCGTTTTCCGTCAGCTGATAAAAGTTCTCCGTCAGCCGGATGCCTTTATGGCTTCGCCGTTCATCCAGGAAAAAGCGTTTGTCGATCTCGGCGTGATTCACATTATGAAAAGCATCGATGACGTTAGCGAACCCGCGCTTAACGGTAATAGCAATTAACTGCTCTTCGCTGATTTCGCCTGCGTTGAATTGTCTGCATGCCTCCAGAAACTCGCTGCTTTTGCTGGTGATCTGCTTTGGTGCATGGCGCAGGTGGGCACACAAATGCCGCACAAAAGGCACGGCCAGCGCTTCCAGCGTAATCAGGTCGTTGTCCGGCTGCTTCAGGTCATAAAGCGCATGAGCAAGCGCAAATTTATAGGAGGCGACATTTTTGCCAAAAAGGATAACGCCGCGCCAGTAGTTTTCAAGGCGGGGATCGGCCTGGTAAAAGCGCATGCAGGATCCTGTATTGCGAGACAGCTCGAAAAAATCACGTAACAGGATCACATAATAAATGCCGGTAAATGTAAACCGTAAAGGTGGAGGGGCAGCGGAGCGTTCTTTATGGTGGATAAGGGCAGAAAAGCGTTTGTGATGGATGATGGCATAACTAAAAGGTAGGAAAATAAAGTGTTATCCACCGGCTATGGTGCATCAGCATTTAGCGCTGGATAGGGATATTAACGCTAAGCTGCTTAAAGGAGCCGCTTAATTGCCGCGCGTCATGATCAGCGGTTAGCCCGGCCCCCGCTATCGATGAATATACTTTTACCGTACAGGCTGTACTGCTGTTGGAAGCCGTTGGAATATTGAAAGAGGGCAAAAGCAGGGCGCCGGAATAGGTGGTTCAGGAGAGGCAAGAGCAGTTGCTCGGGCAGGAAGTGTTAATAAGACGCGCTCTGCTTGCCGAGCGCGTCTTTAAATCGCGGAAACAATTTATGTTGGCCCGGTTCGGGCCGTATGGCCCTATCTATCAGAGCGCTGATTAAATAAGCGATTTGTCAGGGAGCGCCTGTGCCACAACATCAAACCCTGCCTTATCAGCCCATACGTTTCTGTCACCAATCACAAAAATATTGTTTTTTGCTCTGGTGAGTGCAACGTTCAACAGGTTAGGTTTGCTTGCCGCCCAGTCTGCTCCACCCTGATGAGCAACGTCACAGCCCAGAACAAGAATGACAATATCATTTTCCTTGCCCTGAAAAGTATGCACGGTTCCCACATTTTTTCCGCGCCACGCCTTCAGGTCGGTTCGTGATAATGCTGTTTTACTGGCAAGTTTATCTAAGACATCCGGTCGCTGCAGGGCATCTAAAAGTCCTGCCCGAACCGCTTTAAATGGCGTAATAACATAGATATCGGCAAGCTTATAGCCAGCGTCAGAAAGCCTCAGGAGAAGGTCTTCAGTGTCGCGAGCCAGTTCTGATTTGTATTGCTTACGAATACATTCTCCTTCCGACGAATACCAGCAGTTGCTCAGGCCATTTTTAAGCGGCTGGCTGACTATGGCCTGATCATTCAGCCCATGGATCATACGGTTATCGTAGGCTATCTGGTTCGCGATGCTGAACATAGGTTCGATGCAGCGACGATGAACCCATAAAGGAATGCCAACCCACACTGGCTTGTTCATCACCGTCAATGTACAGCCATACGGATTAGCGCGATCGGCAATCTGCTGTACCGACCATTTTGCGGGAGTCCACTCTTCAGCATCATTAGCGAGTGTCGCCTCGGTCAGATATTTTGTCAGACGTGGTGGAGTGACAAACACCGGCTCAATCTGTAAAGGATCTCCTACCACCAGTACGCGTTTAGCACGCCATAGTGCGCCGACCGCCGCCTGTGGCAGCGCCTGACCCGCTTCATCTATCATCAGCCAACCCAATTGCGCTTCTGATACACCATTGAACATGCGCCCCAGCGAAGCAAAGGTGGTTGAAACAACGGGCACTATCATAAACAGAAGCTGCCACATGCCCAAAGTATTGGCTTCAGAGCCGGGAGCACTCAAAAAGGCGCCCATTTTAAAAAGTTTTTTGCGGAAGTTACCGTGTCTGGAGACTTCTGCCAGCCAGGCCTGATGTAGTTCCATTGCCGCAATAAATAACAAAGACCGCTGACGGTTGATGGTTTCGTTCTGCCAGAAAGCGTAGCGCTGTGTATCTGCATCCTCAATGCTGTGTTCTGGTCCAGGGATAATGACGCCGGGGAGTTCTTCTCTAAGTTTCGCCTGATGCAGAGTGGCGTCATGCAATGCTGTTTTGGCGTCTGTCCAGGTTTGCTTCGCGGCTTTTTCATTCTCAATACATTGCGACAAATGATTTTCTGCCACACTCAGTTGCTCGCGTGCAGCCAGTCTTTTTTTGCGTTCATTAATTAGCTCAAGATTTTTCGCTTCCAACTGCTGGAGAAAGCTCTGATAGTGCTTTCGATTGAATAAACGCTGCAGCCAGCCAGGATTACGCTTCTGTAATGCCTGGTATTCTTCATGCAGAATGCTGACCTTCTCTTCCAAAATATTGGCGGATTGCTGAAGCAGCCTCTGCTTACTTTCTGCCTGGTTCCGGTGTGAAACCGTCTCTTGATGTTTTATTTCCAGAGCATTAATTATTTTGCGATCGCTGTATTTAGCCAGCCAGGTGGTCACCTCATCCAGCTGCTGTAGTTTCTGTTGTGACTGTTCCACTTCAGCAAGCGCTGCGTTAAATTTTTCTTTAGCCTGCGAGAAGGAAAGGGGCTTAGCCGTTTTACACCAGCGCCAGTGATTGAGAAAATTAAACTCATCCGGGCGATTGGATTCTTCAGTACTGTCTTTATCAAAGTGCGAAGTAAAAAAGAATCGATTGACGAATTTAGTCCGGTTCTTTTTATTGCCCATAATCGCTGCAATTAATCCCCAGCACTGCTCCTTTTCAGCAAGAGGCAGGAGCTGACCTTTTTTTTCGCGTGCGCTTAACTGATTGGCAACTGCACTCAAATAGTCCGTTTTGTAGAACTCTTCTGCCAGAGATTTACGCTGGGGCAGTTCACGAGAGATATTTTCTACTGCTGCATTATTAGAAGACGCTACCACCATTTCAAAACCAGTCAGGCTTTTGATCAAAAATCCGTCTTCGTTAAAGGCATCGGTTGCCTGTTTTAAAGAAGTCAGGACTTTGGCGCGCTCAACCACATTGTGCGCCATCAGGTCACGCAGCATGGTGGTTTTCCCTGTTCCCGGAGGGCCGTTTACCGAGAGCAGGCCGCCTTCATCCAACTCCTGAAGGACTGTATTGATGGAAAACTGCTGCATCAGCGACAGGCTGAAGCGGGGATCGGATGGCCAGCGACCATGCGGTGTATGCTGCGGTGCCAGATGGCGAACAATCGTTTCCAGACCTTTAGGGGAATAAAGATCGCTGTGACGATTCTGACGAATTGAAAGATATTGATGTAGCGCTTTGCCGCCTTCATCCTGAGCCACGGCCAGCATAGCTCGTTCTAAATCCTCCAGGAAAAAACTGTTGAGTATAGGCAGGACTTCAGCGCTACTTTCCTGCTCTTCTTCTGCCTCACCGACGACTGTCAGGTCGCTTTGCTCGCTTCGATTCTGTTCGGTGTTTTCCAGTGTCAGGCGCGGTGTATTTTTCTCTGTTGAGCGAGAAGCTTTTAAGGGATACCAGTCAAGCTGCAAAGCAAAAGGCGAAGAGGGAGAATATTGCGCCCACTGACATAAAATCTCCAAAAGCCCTGTCAGGGCGGCGGCATTCAGATAAGATTTACCGGACTGTGGATGAACCGGTAACAAATGAGTGAGCCGGTTCAACTGCTCAGTTAACAACGTATTCCTGCTGCGGAAAGCCTCAAGGGAGAGTTTAGCTGCAGATCCCTGCGAAAGCTTGCCAAGCGCCCAGGGCAAGGTGCTGACTGAAAGGCCTTTAAAATCAGGCGTTCCTTCTTTATCAACGGTCAGTTTAGCGAAGCAGGTCATACCTTCCGTATCCAGTCGCTGTTCCTGCTCGTAGCTGGCAAGTGGAGAGTCCTCTTCACCAAAAAGCTTTTCGCTTAGTAGCTCGGCCTCATTTTTAGGGAACAATCCCAGATGAAGAACATAACGCACATCCGCATTTTTTATTCCGGCCCTTTCGCGCTGTGCTTCATTCAGCCACGGCAATAAAGCGTCGCTGCAGCTTTCCAGCTCTGATGCAGGGATCTGAATGCTGTTTTCTTCTTCCTCAACGTTATAGGTTTTAAAGAATTCAATAAGATGCCAGCTGCTAAGAATGCGTAATGCTTGTTGCTTATCCACTTTAACCGTCCCTGAGGCAGTGTATAGGTCCATCAGCGATATGTGCGCTTAATGACAAGGAAAACTTATATATCACAGTGTAAAGGATCTATTCATGAGGATCGAGAGAAAACAGGGGATGGGCGTTGATTTTAATAGAATTATAAACCTATCATTAATTGGTTATGCGCCTGTCAATCGGAAGTCCTGTCAATAGAATAGGGTTATAACAACGCAGCCTGTTAATAACTATGAGCATCCTCTTTATAAATTTTTACTGTACAGGCTATTTCTACCGCTCCGGCTTTCGCCCAGGAAAGCGACTTTTCCTTTTATAACAAGACATGATCATTGGTCTGCGATAATACCTTCACCTACTGTATCGGCGGCCAGAGCAAATAAGAGAATATTGGCGGCGTGTTACTTAGGCATGCGGCTGACGCGGAGAGAGGTAGCTCTGGCAAAATTATCCTGCCGCAGGACAGTGAAATCGAAAAGCCGGTAAAAAAACTTACGCTGTGGCTTAATGGCGAGCCTGCAGGCGCAGCGATGCAAACGGCTAATCACTGGTAGTTGTCATAAGCGCAGATGCTGGCATTGATCAATGTCATCAAATAACGCTAGCTTTTGATTTCCTCGCATCCGTGGTGGCAGAGTGATACCTGTGCTGATATCAGAAGTAAAACATAAGGGAATAAAGTGAACTGTAAACCGATGCTTTTCGTGCTGGCGGCGTTCTCCCTATCGGCTCAAGCCGCCCAGAGCGGAAAAACGCTTGAGCACAAAGACTGGGAAGTTGTCTGTGATAACACCCTGACCTGTCGCATTGCGGGTTATGCCAAAGAAGAGGATCCGTCCGGCTCCATTCTGCTTACCCGTGCCGCTGGACCAGGAACGGAGCCAGTGGGAGAAGTGACGCTGGGTGATACCGAAGATGACAGCACACCGGCGGAAAAACTGACGCTGTGGATCGACGGGAAATCAGCAGGCGATCTGGTGGCGGCTGATGATAACTGGCGGCTTTCGGCAAGTCAGACCTCTGCGGTAATCAGTGCCGTCAAAGGCAGCGGTAAAGTCGAATTTAAAGGCGGCACAAAGCCTTTCCTGCTTTCCGGCGAAGGCGCTTATGCCGTGCTGCTGAAAGCTGATGATGTTCAGGGCCGTATCGGCACGCCAGGCGCGCTCACCAAAAAGGGCAATAAACCAGAAAGCAGCGTGGCTAAGGCTGTGCCCGCACCGGTTATTCAGGCGGCAAAAACCCTCAGCGGCGAACCCCGTTTGCTGACCGCACCAGAAATCGACGCGCTGAAAACCCGCCTGCTTTCCACGGTCAATCACAATGACGATGACACGTGCGACAGCCTGTATTCACCTGCAGAAAACAGCGATCCGGAAACTGACGGACTCACTCTTACGCCACTGGATGACACACACGCTTTGCTTTCGGCGCTCTGCTGGCGAGCCGCTTATAACGAAGGATATGGCTACTGGGTCATTGATAACCAGCTCAAAGGCAAGCCGGTGCTGGTGACCATCTCCGGGTCGGATTATGACAAGGGTGAGATTACCAATGTGCAGAAAGGCCGCGGTATTGGTGACTGCATGAGCCAGGAAAGCTGGGTTTGGGACGGCAAGGCTTTTCGCAAAAGCTATGACGGCGGGACCGGTATGTGCCGTTATATCCATGCAGGCGGCACCTGGGATCTTCCCACGCTGGTGACGGATGTGAAGCCTGTTTCGGGTTAGGGCTTTTGTTATGCCAGTGAAACTTGATGGCTGAAGCGACTGCTTTACGGCGGGCGAGGGTGAGTGAAGAATTTCTGACAAGGACGTCACGCAGCGTCGCTGAGAACCCAAAAGACGTTTTTTTCAGCAGTTGCACCTCTGCCTGCGGATAAGGGTTGCGGAAACAGGGGGTAACGGTATAATCCACAACGTTTTCCGCATACCCTTCAGTGCCGAAGTGGCGAAATCGGTAGACGCAGTTGATTCAAAATCAACCGCCGCGAGGCGTGCCGGTTCGATTCCGGCCTTCGGCACCAGGTATGGAAATTAAAGTCGCTCAAGGGCGGCTTTTTTTGTGTCTGGGATCCGATGCCCGCAAGAGGATGGCGTTTTTTCCTCAATGTGAATGATCTAATTCAATCCAAATTAAGTTACTGATGCTGGTAAATTTGCAGATGTATTTCAGTTTGATAATGTTGTTCTCCACACGAAAATTTTGTGAAGGTTGTTTTTCATTAGCTCTGAGTAATATTAAATTTAATTTATATCATCCCCATTCCATCTTTTAATGTCGTCTATTGCAATAGTTCTTACTGTCAACATTGGTGCATGTATTCCCTGAAGAGTAAAATTATAGTGGGGAAGTAATCCTGCTTGTTTTGGATAAATTAATTGCAAGTGTGGTGCTTTATAGCGCCCTGCATAAGCATAAATCTGATACATATCACTGTTTGAAACCCCTAGTTTGCGGTCCCCTTCATTCAGTAATTTCCACTTTGTATCCGCTATCATCTGCGGAACACCGTTGTCATCAATCAGTGCGATATCCGGTCGTAATTGAAATTGCGGGGAATCATTGTCGCACAATGCCAGATATTGGCGTGGCCCTTGTGTACGAAGATGCCAGCCCTGTTGGTGTGCCCAAGGTTTCAGCTTTTCTGCTACCCATGCTTCAAACAGACGATTCATATCAAACAGCAATGAAAACAGCGGCGTGCTGCCCGCTAAAACATCCGGCTTAACTGCAGCAATAAACAATCGACACTGTTCAAGTACAGGCTGAAAACGCTGGGTAATGCGATCGTTTTTAAGTAACTTGAATGATTGCAAAGTGATGGGTGCATCACTAATGCCATTAAAATGCATTAACAGTTCGGTTAACTGTTTTTTGGTTTTGCCGGAGCGTGTCCAAGGTATTAGCAGGCGTAGGGTAAAGCGGAGTATCTGATTTAACAGCATGTCTTCGCTAAACTCGTCGAAGCGACAATAAAGACGTTCTTTATGAACTAAGTTGTGCCGGACATGTTGTGGGATAACCAGGCGGCCACGCATTACTGACAGGTTTTCTTCCTGTTCTATATAATTGCGTAACTTGCCCTGAAGGATCTGCGTATGCAAATCATGGCAAAAGTGCTGGATAAAAATATCCAGCAGACTATGTTGCTGAGTATTGATACCTGCCTGCGCCCCTTTATGTGTATGCATGATTCGGGCGGAATGCAGCATCTGCACTAATGCTGTACGGCATGATTCAGGTCTTTCTTCTTTACCATATATCTTAGGCAGGATTTCCAGGGTTAAATCATCAAGCTGTATTACGCCGCAAAATTGTGCAAAACGAACCGATTGGTGGCCCCAGCTAAAGGTGCCGGCAGGAAGATTTGGCGCCAGCTTTTCCAGCAAGCGGGCATGATGAATGCCCAGCGCGTACTGAGCAATGGTTCTTTCTGCAATAATCGGCAGCGAGCTATGTTCAATAACCGACAATATTTCCGCCACGGTTTAATCCTCGTAAATTTTGCGAATCGAGTCGGGCGTAATTTCCTGAGCAGTTGAAACAAGGTATTCAACGACCTCTTCAAAGTCATCATGGGTAAAGCCGAAAACATCTCTACTGGTCAACTTAACATGACCAATCAGTGGAGCCTCCACCAGCTTGCCGGTAGCGTCGATATCGCGGAACACCAGCTGGATTTTGTGCCAGTCCTCATAAAAGTATTCCTGCAGTAGCGGAATAAACTGATTCAGGAAAACCGTTTTTAGCTGTGTAAGGTTAGCAACTGGGCAAAGGTAAGCATGGCCCAGCATGAGATCCCGGCTGAGAAGAAAACGGATTCGGTGATTCATCGCATCCAGCATTCTACGCAGGTTAATCTGATTGCCATCTTCATCAACGATATTTCCCGTACCGTCTGAGCCAGCGATTTTGCAGCTGTCCGGCATCAGCTCTTTAAAACGGAAGCGACGACGTAAAGCGGTATCCAGTAGTGCAATTGAGCGATCGGCGGTGTTCATCGTGCCGTATATATCCAGATTTTCAGGTACGCCAAATGGCTCGCGAGAGTAGGGTAGCGTAATGCGCATTCCTTTGTCGCCGTTGGTGCGTTTGTCGGTTTCTATCAACGTGATTAGCTCACCAAAAATTTTCGCCACGTTGCCACGGTTAATTTCATCGATAAAGATAGCGTAGCGATGCAGAGGATCGGCTTCGGCACGCTGGCAAATACGACGGAATACGCCATCCTGCGGCGAGTAGCTTAATTCACCGCTATCTTCGTCCAGCTCAGGGCGGATACCTTCAACGAAGTCTTCATAGCTGTATGCCTGATGAAAAGTAACAAACTCGTAGCGGCTTATAGTTTCCGATTCGGCTGGTTGTTGCTTCAGCTGTTTACTCAGAGTAAGCAGCTCAGCTGATTCCTCTTGTGCTTCAGGCAAAGTAACCCAAAAGCTGTCGTCAGTTTTATCAAATAGATAAGGTGGAACCCGGCGAGCATATTTAACTGTCGTGGACTCTTCCGGCGTATGGGTTTGCAAAGTTGCCCAAATTGTTGAATTGAGTGCATTGCTACGCCCTTGGGCTTTAGCTTTGCTGAGTACATATTCATGAGTGGCAATTTGAGCAACCTTTGATTTACCGCCAATATCTGCCAGTGCCATGAAAATTACGTCATGCCATGATCTCTCTGCAAGCTGTTCCCCCAACCATTGCTCGCGAGTCAGTGTCTGCGCTTTACTGACATATTTCGCTTTTAACTGGTTTAGCTCGTAGGTTTTGCCTGTTCCCGGTGGGCCGAATAAAATTAGGTTTAAAGGCTCGATAGTTTCCGGTTGAGTGAGTACTTCATCAATGGGCGCGATTGCCACAGGTTTTTCAGCAGCTTCCTCGCGTCGTTGCCAGATTTCCGATAGTGGGGGAACGTAGAAATCGAGTTGATTACTATTATGTTTTTCTTCCTGTTCTCGACGGATCTCTAACAGCGTTCTGTCCATTCCCACAGCTGACAGCTCTTCTTTTTGTTGTGGCTTGAAGGCGCGGATGATGATGCGGCGATCATTGTTACTAAAGATGCGTTCAAAATTATCCGGAAACAGCATAAACATCAGCATATGACGAAACTGGCGGCTAGCGTTCTCAGGGATTACGCTTAGCCACTCTGCAAAGGTGAAGCCATCACTCAGGCGCGCCTCTCGTTCAGCTGATGGCTGTGCTAATAGAGCTTTAATAACGTTGGTAAGGTAGGCAAATTCGCGTGCCCGGAAGGTGTTAAATCCAGTCCCAGCACTGCCTACGCCTGAAAGCACAACGTCTTTTAGCAAGGGGTTGTCACTATTTAGCGGTTCATTAGCAAGTTCCCAAAGGGTAGATATCTGTTCACGCTTGGTTCTGACGCTGATATTGCTGGCACAAAGAAACAGAAGCCAAAGCATTTCTGCAGCGAGCTGTTTCGCCTCTGGAGAAACGCCAGCTAACTGTTCTTTAAGGCGATGCATGAAGTTGCCTTCAAGCTCTAGCTGGCTGTTGATCACATCGCGCTCAATTTCGGCCAAATACTGACTGTTCCACAGATTTTTATTACTGAAAAGTGAGCCACCATCAATCAGGCAACGTTGTCGCCATTCACTGGCTGCTTTTAAAATCTGATCTGCTTGCTCTGCACCGGTATAGCGGCTCATCCTTGTTATCCTCTTTTAAATAGTGAGCAAATTACGAAGCTAACTGATTCGATATGACCCATTATCCATTCGCGTACCGTCAGTTTCAGCATCTCTTTCAAACATCATTCGGATAGTTGTTTCTAAAATATCTCCGCTCGCTTCAGACTTGTCTTTTCTTAAAGCTGCCTGTAGCTGTGAGATGTCACCAGCACTATCACCCATTGGCCATAGGGCTGCTCGCGCTAAACTTCGTTTGCGTGACATAAGCCCCTGGAGTAAACAGTCGAAAGAGTGTTCCTGGTAGCCAGCATGTATGGCCAATGGCATATGGATTTGGACTGGGTGCTGCTGGCCGATACGATGGACACGGTCATTACATTGCTCTTCAACAGCAGGGTTCCACCAGCGAGACAGGTGAATGACATGTGTTGCGGCAGTCAACGTTAAACCCGTTCCGGCTGCTTTAGGGCCGAGCACCAGCAAGTCAAAGCCACCATCTTGCTCAAGATGGTGCTGGAATCGACGCACGATAGCCTGGCGCTTCTGAATGGGCGTATCGCCGTTAATATGATCAATATATTCAAGCCCGAATTCCTGGCGAGCCAGTTCCATAAACCGGAACTGCATTTTACGGTGTTCAATGAAAACCAGAACACGCTCACCTTTTGCTTTAATACGATGCAAAATCTCAAAGCATGCATTCAGACGCGCAGAGGCATCGATAAAACTCTGATTGTCGCCGCTCATTTCCATAGCTGGATGTACTGAAACGCCGCGGATATGCTGCAGCATTTTAAGTGCAGCGCCGGGACCGCCCTGAGAAAGTTTTAACCGGGCTGTTTCGTAAGCAATAGCTTGTCCTTCCGGCATCAGGCGCGGATGAAGAAAGCGCGTTTTTGCAGGCAGCTCTTTCGCAACATCTTCTTTTAAACGGCGGAATGCTAAAGGTGGTAGCTGATTGCGACATTCAAATACTCGCTGATATAGCTGAAGCATATTTTGCTCATCAGGTTCGCTATACAGCGTATTGAAATTACTCAACGTATCCAAAGAACCTGGAGCCAACTGGTCCATTACTGCCCATAAGTCAGTCGTGGTGTTTTCTATTGGCGTGCCTGTCAGGCCGATTCGATAAGCAGCATTGACGGCGCGTGCGGCGCGAGCTCGCAGCGAGTCAGGATTTTTGACGGCTTGTATTTCATCGAATACTACAGCTGAGAAATGGATCTTCGCAAAGGAGTGTTGGTAATTAGTCAGCGTTGTATATGTCGTTAATATCCAGAAACGATGACCTTTTCCTTCTTTGATTGCCTCATGCAACTGCTGAAAATTCAGCAAAGTATTACCATCTTTTGTCTCGACACCTTTAGCATCGAAATCTTTATACTGGCTTAAAGATGAACCATAGAGGCGCAGCAAATGGCCAAGTCCATCACTATCAGTATGCTGCCTGACCTCAGCATTCCAGTTTTCCAGCAACGAGGTTGGAGCAACAATAAGTACTGGTCCGCGCTCTTTATTGCTGACGGTACTGACGTTATTGTTCTCTTTTAACCAGCGTAGAAAGGCAATGGTCTGAAGTGTCTTACCTAATCCCTGTTCATCCGCGTTCAAAATGCCAGGCATGCCTGATTTCCATGATGAAAGCTGTAAACTAAAGCTGCCCAGCTGATGCGGCCTCAATGCCGTTTTAACGCCCGCGGGAAGTTGCTCATCTATGAAAACGGAACGTTTTTTAAGATCAGGTTGCCATAACAACTCTTCAAAGTTGTCTTTAGTATCCAGTATTACCGTAGCGGGAGGTTGAACATCCACAGCCACCTTATCTTCGCTTTCTGTTGTTTCTGCTGAACCTTCTATCTCTATAAGATTAGCCAAACGCTTCTCAAATGCGCGCAATGTCTCTTCTGTCACTTTAACGGGATGAGACGCCACCTCAACTTCATCCTGAGATGCATCTATGGCATTACGCATCTGATCGCAGACGCTTGCCAGTGCCTGGCTATTCATTGCATCGATAATTTTGGTCAGGGCATCAGGGATCACTTCAGGCAACCAGATTGTTTCTCCGGTCATGGTCGAAGAAACAGCACCTTTTCGGTAATGCAAAATCCCCTTAACACGTTCGGAATATTCAACGGTTTCAACAAATGCGGGACCTGCTGCGGCTTCAATAGCTTCTTCTTCGCCTATATCGTCCAGTTCATCAAGTTTGCCTGATTGTCTCAGGTATTTTTCTACAGCACTGGTAATCGCAGGCCGTGGGTTTTCAATGAAAGCGCGTCGTTCGTCAGGGGAAGACTTTTGTTTCTCAACCATGAGATCAAGAATGGGACGAGCACTTCGGTCAATGACCAGATAATTGCCTTCGCCAACACGATAGGCTGAAAGCGCTCCCTGAGTTCTGACACGTTGTTGGAACCGACGTAGCGTTTGTTCACTTAGCTCACCTGCAGACTCGCTAATCGCTTCTCCATTGCTTTCCAATTCTTCCAGATTCTTACCGGAAAATGGGATGATTTCAAAATCATCAGCGCCATTTGCACTGGTGGAAACAGAAAACCGATCAGCAATGCGGACTTCTAAACCTTGCATAAAGTCGGTTAATGAGACGCGAACAGCATCGATTTCATGGCCCATCTGGACGCCAGGATCAAGGGCCTGGCGGAAGCGCGCTAGCGATTCCCAGTCCGAGGCTTCTCCGCCGCCCGGCGTAAAATTTTCGGCAACTTCCACAGCCTCCATCATCCATAATGGCAGCCGACGCAATCCCTGAGACGTAGCTAAAATTGTGCCGGTCCGGCGTGGTATCTGGCGAATACCGTTGCGTAGCCATTCATGCTGTAAACGAAAGGTATCGCTCCCAATTGAGCCTTCGATATCCGTTTTCAATGTCAGGTCGACGAGGGGAGGCATACCTAAAGCTTGCGCCGTTTCCGCATCCAGTCTGCCAGCCAGATGATGGCCCATCACAATAGTGTCATCACTGATGTGCAAGGGTTCACTAAATTCTTCTGCCAGCGCTTTCAGATCGGCGATAGCAAAAGCTAAGGCGCGATCGTTATGTGTCAGGCCAGACAAAGTCGCAGGTTGCTGTCTTTTAAACAGACGATGAATGAAGCTCTGTTTTTCTTCAGCAATATTGAGGGTAATTGCTTCTGCATTATGATTGAAAGCAAATGTCATGAAAGATACTCAATTTGTTCACGCACTTTTTCCTGCCAGCCACCGAGATGTGGAATAGCTACCGGATTGGGTAACATGCGAATATGTTCGCAGTCATATGCCAGGCGGAAGAGTTCAGGCGCTTTTTTGTTATCGTTGCTAAAAATATGCACTTTATAATTGTGTGACCCTTCGACCACAATGCAACGTCCAATTTTTAGAATTAGCAATGATGTATTTTTGCGGCTACTAGCAACTTGTCGTCCGAAGGTTAACGTCGCACTTTCTCGCATAGTTTTTTTTATCGATCTGGCACGCATATCGGCTTCAGCACTGAAAGCCACCCATGCTGAATTAATTTTGTCCTGATGATATAAATCGAGCCAGAACTTGCGTCGAGGCTCCCACATATGGCTGTCTTCAACGTCAGAAACCACATCCAAAAAGAACAGAATATTTTCGCGTGTCAGCCAGTTTATAATCAAATTCCGGCAAGCTTCGTCTACGCTACCCCATACGCCACCGCGACTCAGGCGCGGATCTTCGTACCAGGCTACTAACGTTTCGGTCAGATAGCGAGAAAGTTCTTCATCGGGTTTTTTATACAACCAGTGTGATAACAGCGCGTTGATGGCTTCCGCTGCGCCATTCATCAAAGCGCCACTTCTGCCCTCCGGTTTTAACCAGGCAAATAGCTTCTCAATAACAGGTCTTTCATTCAATCCAGGTGCCAGTGATGCTATATAGGCCAGATGAGCGTACGACATTAACCCCGGATCGTGCGGGCGTGTAATACCAAACTGTTTAAGCTCTTTCCATGGCGCATCCATCTCCATCATTCTCTCTGCTAAAGCTTGATGCGCCTGGTGAGCGTTAAAAAATTCGGGTAGTTGCTCGACAATATCTTTCCACTTATCGCTCATATGTTCGCTTGCGATATCAAGGCAGTTTTTAATTTTGATTGTGTGTATAGAGCCCGGCTCATAACTACGGATATAGGCCGATATCATTGCAGAAATGAATGGCTGTGAGTCCGTAACGATGGTTTCCCGTAAATAGAACTCCTGAAGTACAGCAAACTCCTCCTGGGTTCTGAATTCTTTATCAAACACAATCGGTGCGGCAGAGCAGATAAAGGACATTTTTAAATCATTCCATTCCCAGCGTTCTATATGGTCAAGCAGCTTGCGTAACACCTTTTCACGATCGCGATCGGCAATCTCCTTAACGACATCAGGCCAGCGCTCATGAATGGCTTGGATCTTTACCGTTAAACCTTTTGATACAGCTATTGCTGGCTTGAAGAGGGCCACAGGCTTAAGAAAAACATCGCTCAATTTCATAGCGTACTCTTCCTCAGCGGCTCGAACAGGCGCTTGCGGATGTCTTCAATTTCCGCTGCATTAGCCGGTGTATGCATAATGATGCGGAGATCAATACGGCGGTTCATCGCCATATTTTGTGGGGTATCATTGGGCTTAACTGGACGCATTTTGCCGTAGCCCGCCACAGAAAGAACGGGTTGGTTGCGCATATTAAAATGTGCGACCAGGTCTGGCGCTGCGGCAAGCATGCTGGTGAATGTGGTGATAGCACGGTTAGTCGACAGATTCAGGTTATAAACATCTTCGCCTTTAGAGTCCGTGTGTCCCTCAATCTGCACCGCTTCAATAATGGCAAATGATGGATTGCAGCTTTTATTCCATCCGACGCTTTGGCTGAAGGTATAGCAGGGCAGCAGGGAATCGAGCGTCTTCGCCAATGCTTCGACGATTTTTCGCTTATCGTCGCTTAGCGTATAGCTATTGCTGGTAAACAAACCTTCTCCCTGAAAGCGCAGTGTGCCTTCTTCAGGAATGACATCAACTGGCAATTCAGGAAATGAATGCTTCAGATTATTGCGCAATTGATAGAGTAAGTTGAGCCGGGCAGCAGCAGCCTGCGACATATACTGTTCCAGCGGATCAACCTGCTTTAACAACGCAATCTCAGCGCGTAAATCCACGATGGTTTTATCGCGTGTTTGTACCGCCTGTTCATACTCATCACGCGGGACAGTGTTCTTATCGTTGTAACGGCTGGCAAAAAAAGCGAGCAGCACCATGACAATGAAAAGAAAGCTGACCGTCATATCTGTCATCGAGACAAAAACGGACTCTTCTTCCTCTTCATGTGAGCGCTTACGACTGGCATTGGCTCTCATGAGATTCGCCCTTGTTTCGGTGCGAAGTTTTCAGCCTGATCGACAATGCTCTGCATTGTGTCCAATGCTGGCATGAGTTCATTCTGCAAGGTTTTGACATGATCGAAGAGCGTTTCAACCGATGTGGCAACTTGCTGTTGGTAGCTGTCGAATGCCTTGCCAAGTTTCTCGTCAATGTCATCCAGACGTTCGCCCTGACCGCGTAAAGCCGCAATCAAAGACTGGAGATTAGTCAGCGTGGATTCAACCGCACGATGTTGCCCACCCAGTGTCTCTTGTGCAGCTGAAAGCGTCATTGCAGATTGTTCAGCATTGGTTTTAGCAGCTTGAGCGATAGCCGAAAGGCTATTTTCACTGCTCTCACGCAGCTGGCGTGTGCTGACTTCAATACGCTCCATCATCGCTCGAATCGGATCGGCGGCGCTGGCCAATGATTGGGCGGATGTGCGGAAGCTGCCTGAAGCGTTCTCCGAGGCGACAGCACCTTCTTTAATCCCATCAGAAGCTCGTCGTAATGCAGTGCTGGTTTCGGTCAGCATGCCCATCACATCTTCCAGTTTTTCAGCGATAACAGAAAGAGGAGAAAGCAGTTCGCTGCTGGCTTTCTGGGTCATCGCCTCAGTTGCTTTGGTGATTTCACCTGCGGTATTGCCAAAAGCACCCAGCACTTGTGTTGCGGCCTGACCAATCGCGTCGCTGGCCTTAGACGCTGATTCAGACATACGTGCCTGCGCTGCTTCAGCCCCCTGTTTCGCTGCAACTTCGAGTTCGGTTCGAATACCCAAGGCGGCGGCTTTCATATCAGCAGCCGCTTCGCCCATCGCACGCGCGCCTTCCCCGGTATTGTCTTTAATGCCCTGCAGGGTTGAATTCATGGTTGCCAGCAGGTTTTCGGCACCTTGGTTGAATGCCGATGTTGCCGTCTCTGCCGTTTGCTGCATGCCATCACGTAGCGTTTCCACCGCCTGGCCTAAGCGTCCAATCGCGCTTTCCATTTCATTGCCCATTTTTCCTGAGCTTTGATCCATTCGCTCTGCCAGCAATTTGATCTGGTCTCCTGCCAGAGAAATACGTTCGCTGGCTTGTGCCAGGGCCCTGCCGACATCCTCAGAAAAACGTGAAGAGAGGTTTTGTACCATTTCTCCCACACCATCGTTGCCCAAACGACTGACCTGTTCGATAACCGGCGTAATAGCTGTACTAATAGATTCCGAGATCGCTCTTGGAAGGTCTTCACGCAGCGGGCGGCCAATCTCCGCCACCATTTCCAGTCCCAGCTTGCGGAAATGCTCGCGGCTCTCGATGGTGGCTTTTAACTGGCGAATAGAAAGATCTTCGAGGCTAATAAACGTCAGACGCTTTTCAATCAGGCTATTGAGGCCATGAACCGCTTTTTCTAAATGTGACGTACCGCGTCTTAAAGCTACGGTAAAGACAATCGAACAGCACAGACCGGTCAGGGACATGATGAATTTTGCTGAAGCGATGGTAAGTAAACCCTCTAAGGCTGCACTCCCGCCGTCATCCAGAGAAGTACTCATTGAGTTAAGCGCAGAAATCAGGCCCAGAAAGGTGAGGGATAGCCCTATAGTTACAAACAGCCCCGGAACGATGCGCCAGAATCCTTGCGTAAAGTGCAGGTCATCCAGGTTAAAAAATTGGCTGGGACGGACCGCATTGCGCACGACAAGTGTACCGTTCTGATCGTCGATCACGTGGGTTTCGCGATATTCATACCAGGCTTCAGCAACATTCTTTTGTTCTTCCGTTTTATCGGCTGCTGCAATACTGGCGTCGATTTCAGTCACATGCTGGCTGAACTGATCTTCAGGCGTGTTTGCGATAATGCTGTGGATACTGCTAAGAGCCTTACGGCGACGTTTTACAGCCTTGCGCCAGTAGATAACTGTTAAGCAAAGAGCGGTGACCAGCAGGATAGTTACATAACCTGGGGCAGCATCGTATTTCAAAACTGAAGCGATAGACAAAATGCCATTACGCACCAGCACGCCGGGAAGCAGCAGCGAATCCATTTTTACACCATAGATAACAAGAAGAAGGGAAGTGTTTCTTTTGGGAATACTCTAATAGATTTCATTATTCTTATCTATCTTAACAGCACTTCTTAAGAAGAAGTTTGAGTTCTACATTTTTAACTTTAGTAATCAAAGAATTACTTGGCGGTTGCCGCGACCTTGGCTGGTGAATTTAAAGGGAAGTATTAGTTTTGCAGGGGATTTATGAAGCTAAGGGGAAGTTTTACTGAGGGAAAGTTGATGCTTGTGCTTGAGCGCATGCGATGTATGATTTTACCCATCTCATTTATTGCCCTCCGTTTGCCGTTTCGACAGGCTGTCGACCGCATGCGGCAGGTAGCGTATTCAACGTTTTTCCGGAATTCCTATGTCTGACACTAATTTTTCTCAAACGGCTGCCTTTATCTGGTCGGTCGCTGATTTGCTGCGTGGTGATTTTAAACAGTCTCAGTACGGGCGCGTTATCCTGCCCTTTACGCTGCTGCGCCGCCTTGAGTGTGTGCTGGCGGAAACTAAAGACGCAGTTGTGGCGAAATATGATGAATTAAAAACCAGCCCGCTGCCGGAAGATGCGAAAGAGAAGTTTTTGCTGCGCACCAGCACATTTTCCTTCTTCAACACCTCGAAGATGGATTTGGGCAAAATGGGGCAGAATGACATCAAAGCCAACCTGGAAAGCTATGTGCAGGCGTTTTCACCGGATGCGCGTGAGATCTTCGAACACTTCAAATTCGGTGAGTTTGTCGGTCTGCTGGAAGATGCCAACCTGCTGTTTAAAGTGGTAAAGAAATTCGCTACCACCGATTTGAGCCCGAAAGCCATTTCCAACCATGATATGGGGCTGGTGTTTGAAGAGCTTATCCGTCGTTTTGCGGAAAGCTCCAACGAGACCGCCGGTGAACACTTTACGCCACGCGATATCGTACGCCTGACCACCTCGCTGGTGTTTATGGAAGATGATGAAGCCCTGACGCAGCCCGGAATCATCCGCACCATTTACGACCCGACGGCCGGGACCGGCGGCTTCCTCTCTTCAGGCATGGAATATGTGCACGAGCTGAACCCTAACGCAGTGATGCGTGCCTTTGGTCAGGAGCTCAACCCGGAATCCTACGCTATCTGTAAAGCCGACATGCTGATCAAAGGTCAGGACGTCAGCCGCATTAAGCTGGGTAACACCCTCTCTAACGATCAGCTGCCGCTGGATCAGTTCGACTACATGCTCTCTAACCCACCGTTTGGCGTGGACTGGAAAAAGATTGAGGGCGAGATTAACGACGAACATACGCAGAAAGGCTTTAACGGGCGATTTGGGCCGGGCCTGCCGCGGGTTTCCGACGGCTCGCTGCTGTTTCTGATGCACCTGATCAGCAAAATGCGCGACAACCATAATGTAGATGGCACCGTAAGCAACGGCGGGCGTATCGGGATTATCCTTAACGGGTCGCCACTGTTTACCGGTGGTGCGGGCAGCGGCGAGAGCGAAATCCGTCGCTATATTCTGGAAGCCGATTTGCTGGAAGGTATCGTCGCGCTGCCAACGGACATGTTCTATAACACCGGCATTGCCACCTACGTCTGGATCCTCTCCAACAAGAAAGCGCCTGAGCGTAAAGGTAAAGTACAGCTGATTGATGGCACCAACCTGTGCGGAAAAATGCGTAAATCACTGGGTTCCAAGCGTAACCTGATGGGCGACGACGATATCAAACTGATCACCCAGACCTTTGGTGATTTTGAGGTGGTAGATGCCACCACTCTGGAAGTGCTGGGTCTGGAAAAAGCCGCCGAGCAAAAATCAAGCCGTGGTCGTCAGCCAGCCACCGCCAAAACCGAAGCGCCGAAAACCTTCGCCAGCAAAATCTTTAACAGCACCGACTTTGGCTATCGCCGCCTGACCATTGAGCGTCCGCTGCGGTTATCCGCTCAGGTGACCGATGAGGCGATTGCGACTCTGCGCTTTGCGCCGAAGCCGTTTAACGCGCCGATGGAACGTCTGTATGAAGAGTTCTCGTCCCAATGGCAGGCGGATAACTACGGTGATTTCTCCGAGCTGGAAGCCGAAGCGCGCGCCATCATCAAAGCCGAATTTGCCGAGCTTAAAGAAAAACAGATTAAAGACTTGCTCGACAGCAAACTGTGGCGGGCACAGCGCGGATTGATGGAGAAGGCACAGCAGATTCAGGCAGCTCTGGGTACGCAGGCGGGTGGCAAAACGCTGGTGAGCAATGACTTCAACCAGTTCCAGCTAACCCTGAAAGGGGCCATCAAAACGGCTGGCGTGAAGCTGGATGCGAAAGAGAACAAACAGTTTATCGACGCCATCACCACCAAAAACCCTGAAGCCGAGCCGGTGGTGAAGAAGGCGCTGAAAGAAGCAGCACAGCCGCTTTACGGTGCGTTTGAATACAAAGGCAAGGTGGTGGAATTTGAGCAGGACGGCGAGCTGCGTGATAACGAAAACGTGCCGCTTAACCCGGCAGTATCCACCAGCGACCTGATTGAAAACTATTTTGAGTCTGAAGTACTACCGCATGTAGCTGATGCGTGGATCAATGCCGATAAGCGTGACGCGAAAGATGGTGAGATGGGGATTGTGGGTTATGAAATTCCGTTTAACCGACATTTCTACGTTTATCAACCGCCACGCCCACTGGAAGAGATTGATGCCGATCTGGATGCGGTCAGCGCCGAGATTATGAAGCTGCTGCAGGAGGTACATTCCTGATGGCTAAATATAAGGCTTATCCGGAGTATAAGGATTCTGGGGTTGATTGGTTGGGAAAAGTTCCTGGTCACTGGAGCACCATATCTATATCAAGATTGTTCTCCCGGACTAAGCGAACCGGATATACAGAGAAGGAATTACTTTCTGTTTATCGGGACTATGGTGTCATACCCAAATCTAGCAGGGATGATAACAATAATAAGCCCTCAGAAGATTTATCACCTTATCAGTTGGTTCAACCAAATGATTTGGTCATGAATAAAATGAAGGCCTGGCAGGGATCAATCGCAATTTCAGAGTATGAGGGAATAGTTAGTCCGGCGTACTTTGTTTACCAACCTAATAAAACTCTTTTCGAGTTAGCGCATCCAAAATATGTGCATTATTTGCTCCGTAACCCCATTTATGTAACTCAATATTTGAGTCGCTCCAAAGGCATACGAGTCAATCAATGGGATTTAGATCCTGATGAGTTTAGAAATATTGAACTTCTGCTTCCAGGCAAGATTGAACAGGAGAAAATTTACAGTTTCCTCGATCACGAAACCGCAAAAATCGACAACCTGATCAAGAAGCAGCAGCAAATGATTGAACTATTAAAAGAAAAGCGTCAGGCAGTGATCTCAAATGTCGTTAATATACGAAGCAATGAGAGGAAAACTAAGCTAAAAAATTTAGTTAACATGCAAACTGGCTATCCATTCCCAAGTGCAAAATTCAAATTTTCATCTGATAATAGTATTGCTCTTTTACGAGGGGTTAATGTCGGTGTTGATAGCATAAAATGGGATGACGTTGTATATTGGGATGTTAGCGCACTCGACAGGCTCAATGAATATTTATTAGTGGCTGGCGATATTGTTTTTGGTATGGATCGACCTTGGATTAGTTCTGGAACAAGGGTTTCAGAAATTAAAGAGCAGGATTTACCTTGTCTCTTATTGCAGCGAGTTGCAAGGATAAGGTCTAATATTAAATCGTATCAACCTTTCATTAAATTATGCCTTAGTAGCAATGAGTTTAGAGAGTATGCTGAGATCGATTTGACTGGTGTTAGTGTTCCGCATATCAGCCCAGAGCAAATTAGCAATTTTTATGTGAAAGATATTCCTTTTGATCAACAGGTTAATTTAACAAAAAATGCATTGAAAAAGATTGAAAAAATAAAAATAATTCAAGAAATGAGTGAGCAGACTATTCAAATTCTCCAGGAACGCCGTGCCGCCCTTATTTCCGCCGCCGTCATCGGAAAAATCGACGTGCGTGATTGGGTTGCCCCCGCGAAGCAGGAAAATGAGGAGCCACAGGAGGCCACCGCATGAGCATGGACAGCACCAAAGAGCTAATTTTCCAGAACGAAATGATCGCTCAGATGATCGAGCGAGGCTGGATTTGTGGCAAAACCGACGGCTACGATCGCGAACGCGCGCTGTACTCGCAGGATGCTTTGACTTTTGTGCAGACCACACAGCCGCAGGAGTGGGAGAAATTTGCCAAAATCTATCCTACCGATACTGAGCGTCATTTCCTGGATGCGCTGGTGGCGCAGCTGAAAAAAGCGGACATCAACGCCACCGATATGCTGTCGCGCACTTACGGTACGCTCGGCGTGCTGCGTCATGGCATCAAAAGCCATAATGCGCGTTTTTCCCTGTGCCAGTTTAAGCCGGAACATAACCTCAATCCGGAAACCCTGAAGCGCTACAAACATAATATCTGCCGCATCGTGCCGGAGCTGGTTTACAGCCCACATGCGTCGAGCGCCGCATTTGAAGAAACGGGCGTTAAGGCGAAGAAATGGCGAATCGACCTGGTGTTGTTCGTTAATGGCCTGCCAATAGCGACCCTGGAACTGAAGTCTGAATTTAAGCAGACAGTGCAAAACGCCATTACGCAGTATAAGAAAACGCGTTTGCCAAAGGACCCGGGCACCAACAAACCCGAGCCGCTGCTGACCTTTAAACGCGGCGCGCTGGTGCACTTTGCCGTCAGCCAGTATGAAGTGTTTATGGCGACCAGACTCAATGGCGATAAAACTTTCTTCCTGCCGTTTAACAAAGGGACTCATGACGGCGGCGCGGGCAATGACATCCCGGAAGATGCTAACGATTACGCTACCAGCTATCTGTGGAATGAGGTGCTGCTGCCGGACAATCTGCTGAAAATTCTCGCCAGTTTTGTGCATCTGCAAATCGAAGAAAAAGAAAACGCCATTGGCCTGAAGTACAAAAGCGAAAGCCTGATTTTTCCGCGTTATCACCAATGGGATGTGGTGAACAAACTGATCACCGCCGCTACGGTGGAAGGGACTGGCAATAAATATCTGATTCAGCACAGCGCAGGGTCGGGCAAATCGAACTCTATCGCCTGGACGGCCCACCAGCTTTCCCGCCTTTATGATGAAAATGGCGAGAAGCAGTTCCACTCGGTGATTGTGGTGACGGACCGCACTGTGCTTGACGACCAGCTGCAGGACACCATCTATCAGTTTGAACATCAGGATGGCGTGGTCGGGCGTATCAATAACAAAGAGGGTGACGGCTCTAAATCGGAGAAGCTGGCCAGCGCGCTGGAAAACTCGCAGCCGATCATTATCGTCACCATTCAGACCTTCCCGTTTGTCCTGAAGGCGATTGAAAACAGCGTCAGCCTCAAGCAGCGCAAATACGCGGTGATAGCTGATGAAGCGCACTCCTCGCAGAGCGGTTCTACGGCGCGGCAATTGAAAGAAGTACTGATGACCGAAGAGGCGGATGACGAGGTGGAAATGTCTTCAGATGATATTCTGGAGGCCACTGTTGCCGCGCGTAAAGGCAGTAACAACCTTAGCTATTACGCCTTCACCGCCACGCCGAAAGCCAAAACGCTGGAGCTGTTTGGCCGTCGTCCTCATCCGCTGGAACCGGCGTCGAAAACGAACAAACCGGAAGCGTTCCACGTTTACTCCATGCGTCAGGCCATCGAAGAGGGATTTATTCTTGATGTGCTGAAGAACTACACCAACTACAAAGTGGCGTATAAGCTGCTGCAAAAGCTGGACGATCCTGACCGGGAAGTGGACAGCAAGAAAGCGAAGATCAAACTTAACCAGTGGGTGTCGCTGCACGATCATAACGTGTCGCAGAAAGTGAAGGTGATTGTTGAGCACTTTCGTAAGCATGTGATGCACTTACTGGCCGGACAGGCGAAAGCGATGGTGGTGACCAGTTCGCGTAAGGCGGCGGTACGCTACAAGCTGGCGTTCGATAAATACATCGCCCAGCAAAATTACGACAAGATCAGCGCAATGGTGGCGTTCTCCGGGGAAGTGGAATTCCATGAAGATGACCACAACAGCCTTGCGCTGCTCAACCAGAAATTCACTGAAATCAATATGAACCCAGGGCTGAAAGGCCGGGATATGCGCAAAGCATTTGATACCGATGACTACCAGGTGATGCTGGTGGCCAACAAATTCCAGACCGGTTTTGACCAGCCCAAGCTGTGCGCCATGTATGTGGATAAAAAACTGGGCGGCGTGGAGTGTGTGCAAACGCTGTCGCGCCTGAATCGTACCTATCCGGGGAAGGCACAGTCCGGAACCTTTGTGCTCGATTTCTACAATGAACCTGACGAAATTTTGGGGGCTTTCCAGCCGTACTACCAGACGGCGGAACTGACCGATGTTAGCGATCCACAGCTTGTATTTGAGCTTTATGAAAAGCTGCGGGCCAGCGGTATTTTCCTGTGGAACGAAGTGGAGCAGTTCTGCGAAGCATTCTTCAGCAAAAACAAATCTAATGCGGCTATTAGTAATATCTGCAAACCTGCGGTGGATCGCTGGAAAAACCGCTACACCTCGGCGATTGATGCGTATGTGCTGGCCAAAGAGATGTTTGAGCGCACCAAGAAGACTGGCGATGTTGTGCTAATCACCAATGCGGAAAACACCTTTAAGGACTGCGAGAAAGAAAAAAGTAAGCTGGATATCTTCAAAAAAGATCTCGGCAGCTTTGTCCGCTTTTACGAGTTTATGTCGCAAATCGTCGATTACGACGACAAGAACCTGGAGAAGCTGAGCCTTTTTGCTCGTCACCTACGTCCGTTGCTGCATGAACAGCGTATTGAAGAAGACGAGATTGATTTAAGCAACGTGGAGATGAGCCATTATCGCCTGTCCAAACTCCACGAACAGCACCTGAAGCTGCAAGAGGATGCTGAAGAATACAAAATCAAGCCGGGGAATGATGTCGGTACAGCGAAGCCGAAAGACAAGAAAGAAGAGTTTCTGTCGAATATTCTGTCTCGCCTTAATGAGCTATTTGTCACCGATAATCTCACCGATAAAGACATGATCAATTATGCCTTCGCGGTGCGCGACAAGCTGTCAGAAAACCAGGCTGTGATGACCCAGATTGCGAATAATACGCGCGAACAGGCGATGTTAGGTGATTTTCCGAAAGCCATTGATGATGCCGTGATGGATAGCAATGACGCCCAGCAGGATATGATGGTGCAATACCTCTCTAACCCTGAGCTGGCCAAGGGCTTTGCTCGGGTGGTGTTTGATATGTTGAAAGGAGCTTAATTTTTTAAGTCGGCGGTGAGTGGGGTGTTTAAGTGATAAGTAGGAATAGACTTCCCTTGTTATTTTCCGCCTCATGACGCGTAAGAAGTGGCTATAAGGATGTATTTCAATTCAGAGGGTTAATGAAAACTTTCCACAATATAAGGATTTACTTATGCAAGCGTTAAAATTCTCAGTGTCTCTTTTCGCTCTCGGCCTGTTCTCTACCGCTGCTTTAGCTGATGAGGCACACGTCTGTCGTTCGGCCTCGCTGCCTCAATCCAATAGTGCAGCAACCCTCTCTGACAACACCTCTTTTTCATGTGGTAGCGATATCTCAGGCACAGTACCTGCTTTGTCAAAAGCAGGCTGGAAGATTACGCATGTTCTGGAGCAATCAGATATGTCAGCTTTATCTTCAATGAAATCTGGTAAAATGCCGCCAAACCCAGGTGATTTAGCCAAAACATATTGGGTGCTGATCATTCAAAAATAATTTATTAGTATTATAGTAGTAGGTCTTTTCAAGCCTGATAGTAAATACAGAATATCAACTAGCGGGAGCACATCTCTATTCTTTTTTTTTGAGTGTGTCGCTCCCGTAAAAAGATTTTTTATAATAAACTAATTTTTTATCCTGATTTGCTAATTGAGATTTCGTATTTTCATACCTATCGTTCAAGTATAAATCTCTAATCGGCTTGTTAAATCATTCATAAATTCGTGACCTTTGCATAGATTCTGATTTATAGATTAATTAGTCCCAACAGGTTTAATTTTGATTTATAAACGCATGCCGATTATCTCTGTTAATTGACTTGCTGCCAATGAGTGCACCTAATCGATTAACATACGGCACAGTTAATGATGTCTTAATAAGCCTCATGAGGACATTGTCATAAAAAGATATTTTTTCCGAATCAGCATCCTCTGCCAAGCCGAATCTGAAACTGGAGTTCCTGCAACGGAACTCTGTGTTAAGCACACTAACTCCGCTGTGACCTCCTGCATCTGGCGCAGGAAATCTGGCGGTAGGATTATAAAGAGTGTTATCTACATTCAGAACTGAGTTATCAAACTCGATCAGAGTTTTCAGCACGTTGGCGAAATAGAAGTACAGGAAATATTAGGCATATCACTAACTCATGATTGTGTTGAATATTAGACGCAGATCATTTTCGTTTTATGATAAGGCATTATGATAAATCACACTCATCTATAAAATGATCAAAGTAGAAGGAGCCAGACATGGCATTAAAAGGAATTTTCACTGTCAATGATGCAGATTACTCACCTTTACTCATGTATGGGATAGGGACGTTTATGGCGTACTCTGGTAACAGGGAATATCGCAATCGTGCAGGATGCATTGCAGTTCCAGACAACGGGCCAATACCTGATGGTTTATATCACATCGTTAAGCGCCCAACCGGTGGCTGGAAAGGTATAATCCGAACTGACTTGCATGATTTCTACTCATGGCCTACTTCAACGCCAGTTATCAAGTATGAATGGTTTGCTTTGTATCGTGATGATGGAAGGATAGATGACCATATGTGGGTTAATAATGTAGAGCGAGGGAATTTCAGACTACATCCTCGCGGGCCTCTTGGTGTATCTTTAGGTTGTATCACTTTGCAACACAGAACTGATTTCATCGCTATTCGGCAAGCATTACTCTCTACTTCACAAGTGAAATTACGTAATGGACTAATGTCTTTTGGCACAATTGAGGTGGTTTTAAATGGAAGCAAAACGTGTCCCAGCGGGGTTTAGAATCCTTATCGCAGTATCTTTGTTTGTAATGACGTTCCTTCTGGTAAGACCGTCAGATCCATCGACACAAGGAGAGCAGCAGTTTTGGACAGAGTTAGCAAAGCTATTTAATCAACGCGATATTGAGGGTTTTGTGGGGATTGCGCTATTAGTGATCTGTACAATGGTAACGCTCATCGGTTATCAGATTATAGTCAGAGTCATTGAGAAGCAACTTAACACTAAGAAACGATTTTTATAAGGTGTGAATTAATTCTGGCAGAAGTTGAAAAATTAATTATAAATTGAATGATGTAAATTCGCTCAAATTGTGCATTGAATTATTATGACATGTACGGCTAACTCTTAGATTTTCTTGCCCAAAAATACGTGCATGCGCAATTGATTGAGTTGCATTGTAACCTGCTCACTGTTTTCTGGTGTATCCACCACCGGGACATCGGATTTTCGTTGCCTGATTGTTTAATTCACTTTCCTGCAGTCCGATTATCCCCCTGGGAATGAAAGAGACAACACAGGGATGCTTATATGGGATTGAGCCTGCCAGAAAACCGTCTTATTTGCCTGTCGAGGGATAATCCGGAACGCTTTCCAGACACGCAGAGCGGTCAAAGGAACAACTAAAAGCCATGATAGAGTGTGGTGATGTGGTATGCCTGAATGATGTGTCTGTTCTGACCGCCGGGCTGTTTTACATTGACGACGTTTTACATTGACGACAACGGTAAGTTAATTTGCGGCGATGAAAATGCCTTCAGATTCGGTGGAGCGAAAACATTATCGGTGCATTTAATCCTGCAGTGAGTAAGCGCGATCACCGACGCTCTGACGGAAAACCTGCGCCAACCTCATTAAGGTAGCTCAGCGTGGGAGGCGGGAGACACAGCCAGCCAGTAACCTACGGAACGCTTAACATCAAAGGCGTCGGCCGGTTACTCGCTGCTGGCGGTATCTGTAACGATAATAGTAAGGGGTTTCGTATAACGGCTGAACAGTTTAGTGGCGATGTCTTCAGCAACTGATTAGTGTCATGCGGGGAAACCCCCGGTTAACCTGTATCACAGATTAGATAATAGTTGCTTTAGTCAATGCAACAGGAAAGCTTGCCCCTTAAAATTATAAAGGGCAATAATTAAACTATAGTTAATTGATGTTTTTCGTATTTTAATATAATTATCGTTTGAGCGCTTATTGCACTCTGTACCCGGTACCTGAAATATCAGATAATCGCGGGTGGATTTTCCCTGGTGTTGACTTGGTCTTTGACCTCCTGACCGCTAAGCATGGTGAGTGCCCGGTGGTCAGGTACTTTTTTAAGTATAGGGTCTGCGCAGGTGTAATAAAAGCTGTCTTAAAAGACAGGGGTAATGGTTCCCATGTGTGATTATCAGGAATGAATGAATGAATTCTGCTATTGAGTTTTTTTTGTGTGATTACGATGAATTTCCGCCAGAATTAGCAACCGAACTCTACCGGCTCAGAAGAAAAACATTTCGTGAGAGGCTCGACTGGAAAGTCGAATGCATTGACGGCATGGAAAAGGATCAATTTGACAACGAAAATACGACTTACCTGCTGGGCATGCATAACGGGAAGTTGCTATGTGGTGCACGGTTTATAGATTCAACGCAGCCGACGATGATGAGCGAAATTTTTCATGAATATTTCGAGGGTATAAGTGGTCTTCCCACAGATATCCCCTGTTGTGAGATTAGCCGGCTGTTTTTAGATAAAGAAAGACGCGACTCTGCAGGCCTGCATGGCTTGCCCGCCAGTAAAGTGTTATTCCTTGCAATGATTTTTTATTGCTTGAAGAGAAACTATCGGGGGATGTACGCTGTGGCAAGTCGCGGCATGTATGCAATATTTCGCCATGCGAACTGGAAAACAGAAGTTATTCAGAAAGGCCTTTCTGAAAAAGGGGAAGTTATCTACTACATTTTCATGCCTGCCAGCATGAGCATCGTGGAAGATATTATCACCAGGGACAAAGCCAGTGGCTGGCTTCGTGAGATGTCCCGGCATTTACGCCATCTTTAACCCGTAACGCTGGCTCAGTTGTCCAGCAGCCGGAGCTCCGTCCCTAGTTTTACCGCATGTGTGGCGTTATTCACTCCGAGCTTTTTCATGACGTTGCCCATATGAAATTTTACGGTGCGTTCCGCAATTGATAAAATGACCGCAACTTCGGCGTATGTTTTCCCGGCGCCGACCCACTTAAGTATCTGCCGCTCACGCGGTGACAAAAAAACGTTCTTTTTCTGATGGTGTTGACTGTATAAGTTAAGCGTCTTCTGATGCAATTTAATAAGAAAACTAGCTATTTTCGAACGATTTTTTTTCATGTCAATACCAGAATCTTTTTGACTGATAATGGATAGCAAAGCCAGGTTGTTCAGGTAGTCATGCAGAGGGAATGTCTGTCCCTGGAAAATATTATATTGAAAGCTTTCATTAAAAATTCGCGTGAGATTATAGCCGCCTGACAGAATGACGTTGTTTTCCCAAAAAAAATCTTCAACACAACGTAAACTCTGAATGATGACAGGATCAATAAACTGATATTTTCTTTCCAAGTATATATCGAACCACTCAGGGTTGTTATTAATAATACGCATCTGTGAAGGGTCTTTCTTGTTCATAATGGCGTAGGCATAGATAATACCCTTGTAATCCTCAAAGAATGCATTCAGTTCATTCTGGATTAACAAATTGATTCTTGTATCGTTGTAGTATGTATCCTTCACGTCAGTTTCTACCTCCGGGATGAGTGGATAAACCAGTATAATCCGCTTCGTTAGCTGTTGCTAATCGTATTTTAATCCAGCTGCGGACGGTGCAAACGACATCTGCCAGCAATATTCTGGATATTTTTGCTTTACAAAACGGATGGAAAGACCAGCTTACAAGGCTATAGATGAATTATCGTGATTAACAAAAATCTGCGGGGACAGCAGGAACATTCGAATAATGATTCGCGATTTTAAGTTATTGCTGACTGGAGTGAACCGACAGCAGCATTTTTCATAACAAAAATCATGCTGGCAGGCGTAATTAAACAGGCACCGAGTCAGTATCTGTCTGCAGACGGTTTTTAAATCCTGATGCTCATGCTCCCCTTCGGCTCCCCGGCGTTACCGGGTCGTCAGTTCTGCTGCGCTAACCCCTGTGGGTTTTGGGCATAGGGCCTGATGGCAAACGTTCAGGTCAACCCTGCAACCGGCTTAACGCCTGCGCTTTCACTGGCCATATAGGTGATGAGAAGCGAGTGTTAATCAGCAGGAGGCACATCAGGTCGTGTAAGTAGGCCAGTAACCTGATTACTCTCCTGAACAGCAAGTCTCTATTTTAGCTGATTATTGGTTACTACTGGTTTATGGGATGAGTAAGTGGTCTCTCTATCAGAGGCCAGGGCGCATGGGGATGTACAGGGGCAATGATATGTTGCAGGATGTCCCCTCGCTTTCTCAGAAAATCGTAACAGGGAAGGGGCGTTGATCATGAAAAACATGATTATGCTGGGTGTCGTATTTCTCTTAACGGGATGCCCTGGGCCTGGCGACCGAATGGTGGAGCGCGAATCTACAACGGCATTTATCAAAGACAAGCAAGTTTGTGTAGTGTCGCCACTGGAGCCACAAGAAAGGATTACTGCCATTCAAATCAACAGCGATAAAAGCAACTCTCTTCACAAAATTTTTGATGACAAGCCTGTTTATATTCCAAAAGGTGAGTGCCTTCCTGTGTTCGGGTTTAAGTTCACAACTGGAGAACGTTACTATTTCGCCTATGATGTTCAATCTGATAAATCAATGTCGCATTTAGTCACTGCTGATTTTTCTTATCCAAAAGAATAGGGGGCATAACGGCCCTTTGATTCTCATAAACGCACGCATGTCATTAGGCCAGGCTTAACGACTTCACATCTGCGGTAGTTAAGGTAGTTACCAATGATGGGACATCACTTTTATTCATGGGGGCGAGGCAATGAAAAACCTGTTTAAGTGGTCCGCACTTGTGGCTGCCACCGTCCTCATTCTCATTGGCTTGTTTATCTGGCTTGTTGCATCGGGCTCTGATGAAACGACTGTCTATAAAGAAAATGACTTCTTCAGCTATCACACACTGACAGACAAGGACATTGAAAACGCGCCGCGTATAACGGACAACTACTATTTTGAAGCGCACCCTGGCGACGGTTACTCACCTTCAAATAGCATCGTATTTAAAGGGGCTACAGATACTGCATCGCTGCAGGCTTATCTCGAAAAGCTGGGATACGCGAAGCAAAATCGCAGTCTGGGCGAGAAGGAAATATGGGCAAGGCCTGATCAGTTGGATGGGGATCAGTTCTATCTGTACTTTAATCCCACAACCCATGAGGTTGAGCTGACCAGGGTTGTGAATAATTGAGTAGCCTGAACGGGAAATTGTTGTGGCGATGCCGGTCTCTGCCGCTGGTCATCGCGCTGCTGCTGACAGGATGCGCCCGCTCTGACGCGCTGTGGACGGTCACGCATGACCTCTGCATGAATAACTATCACTACCGTCGCGATCCGACTCCCTGCCAGCAAATCTATCTGCCGCAGGACAGCACACAGGGCTACAGCATCATCCAGAATCCTCGCCACAGGCTGCACTTTATTCTGGTGCCCACGGTGGCAATGTCCGGCATTGAGAGCATTGCGTTGTCGCGCCCCGGACGTCCTGACTATTTCGGCTACACCTGGTTAATGCGCTATCGTCTGATGTCGGCCTATGGTGCTGAAGTGCCTGAGGATCGGCTCGGCATGGCGCTGAATTCCGCTTATGGCCGCAGCCAGAATCAACTGCATATTCATCTGACCTGCCTGCGGGAAGATGTCTTTCGGCAGCTTCAGGCCGAACGCCCCTATATTAATAATGACTGGCGACCCTTGCCCGACCGTTTGCTGAACCACACCTACTATGCCCGTCGCGTTATGCAGCCGACGGCGATGGGGATCTATCCTGTCTCCTCCGTAGCGCGCCATTTCCGGCTGTCGCCGCCGCAGCTGGCAGAGTCTGGTGTGGCGCTCATCCCGGCGACGTTTTCGGGAGAAAAAGGGTTTATCCTCCTAACCACCCGGCGCGGCTGGGATAAGGGCAATCGGGCGTCCGTTGAGTCGCTGCTGGATAAACGCTGCGCTATTCTTTCAGCGCCGCCAGCTGACGTTTCAGCCGAGAAGTAACTCAACCTTATCACCCTTAATCCTCCACCGACCCAGCCACTCTGCTGTAATCAAATGCTCTGCCAGCAAGAACCCGACTGACGAGGACGATCGCCCGTGCATCGGTTTCGTAAACATTGAATCAGGTTCGTGTCCGCCCAATATAGTGAGATCGCATAGTCATTTATCAGACCAGTCCATAGGTGACAATAAGTGCGAAACAAACCTCAGGATACTGCCCGCAAAATAAGCTCTGATGTTTTTATAGACAAACCCAAGTTAGACTTAATAAAAGTTATTAACTGTTATTAAAAGAGGTGATCACTATGGGTTCTCTTACAAAACAGACCATTAGCGCACAGATACCCACCGATTTGGCCAATGCTGTAGAAAATCTGGCTGTGGAGCTGGATCGTTCTAAAAGCTGGATCATCAAGGAAGCGTTGACCACCATGCTGGCTGAAAGGGAACGGCGTCATCAGAACATTCAGGCTGGTCTTGCCGATGTAGATGCCGGGCGTGTAGTAAGTCACTCGGACCTGGTTGAATTTGGTAATCGTTTAAAGAAAAGCTGATAAATGGAAATTTACTGGACGGCTTAAAGCTCAGGATGACCTGGAACGCATCTACCGTTTTGCTCTTCAGTACAGCTGCCAGCATGCTGATGATGTCTTAGACCGCCTGATAACCGGCAGTGCTGGCCTTAAGGCGCACCCAGCAATCGGCATACAGCAGGTTCGATATGAACCACGTGAAGTTTCGAAAGGTGATACTGGATGACTACGAGATTCATTACGAACTTCGTGAGAATACCATCTACATCGTGGATCTCTGGCATACGAAAGAAGAGCGATGAGCAGATCTCTTTTCGTTGATGGCTGTTGCTGACTGACCTGATACTTATTTAAAGCTCACTTCTCAAAACCCAAAAAAGACACCGATCCATCAGTGCCTTTCCCATACTCAACTCGCAACTAATCCCCCCACCAACCCCTTACCGATACAACGCCGCTTTCCCCACCGAACTAAACAGCGCCATCTTCGCCGCGACCACTTCACTCGCCGCCTGCATCGGTTTAACAAAGAGGGAATTAGGCTCGTGACCCCCAAGCTTCAGCTCCTGCTCCAGCGCCACGAAGAACGCCTTCTTCATATCGCTGGAGATATTGATTTTACCGACGCCATAACGGATCGACTCCGCGACCTCGCTGTCTTTGTTGCCCGAACCACCATGCAGCACCAGCGGAATATCAACCACCTTACGGATCTGCTGCAGGCGCTCGATATCCAGCTTCGGCTGCTTCCCTTTGGGGTAGAGGCCATGCGAGGTGCCGATGGCGACCGCCAGCGTGTCGGTGCCGGTCTCGCGCACAAAGCTCTCGGCCTGCTGCGGATCGGTATAGAGAATCTCGTTACTGCCGCCTTCGCCGCTGCCTTCCGCCACGCCGATGGTGCCCAGCTCCGCTTCCACAGAGACATTAATCGTGTGCGCTATCTCGACAATCTTCTTCGTCAGCGCAATGTTCTGTTCGAAAGGGTGAGACGAGGCGTCAATCATCACCGAGGTAAAACCGGCGTAGATGGCTTTCATCACCTCTTCCAGCGAGCGGCCATGGTCCAGATGGATCACCACCGGCACGCGCGCCTGAATCGCCAGCGTCCGCAGATAGCCGATAAATTCCGGGCCGGTGAAGGCCATCTCTTCAGGATGGATCTCCAGAATCAGCGGTGAATCCAGTCTCTCGGCAGTCTCAACCGCCACACGTCCAAACTCCGCGCTGGCGATGTTAAACGCGCCAACGCCAAACTGATGACGCTGGGCAACGCTGAGCAGATCTTTCATGTTGTAAAGCATAGGTTTTATCCTTGTTTTGCAGGAACGGAGATATCTTTTTTCAGGAACAGCAGGATCAGCGCTGTCAGCAAACTGCCTGCGGCAATCGCAAACAGATAACCCATGACATTGCTGATCACGTTAGGAATGAAGATGACGAAAATGCCTCCGTGCGGAGCGCGGGAAGCGCAGCCCAGCATCATTGAGAGTGCGCCCGCTAACCCGGAACCCGCCACAATGGCCGGGATGACGCGCAATGGATCGGCGACCGCGTAAGGGATCGCGCCTTCGGTAATGAATGACAGGCCGAGGATGTAGGTGACCTTGCCGGTCTCGCGCTCCTGCTCGGTAAACTTGCGGCGGAAGAGGGTGGTTGCCAGCGCGATGCCCAGTGGCGGCACCATGCCCGCCGCCATACAGGCGGCAATCGGTCCGTAAACCCCACTCGACATCAGGCCAATCGCAAACATACAGACGGTTTTATTCAGCGGGCCACCCATATCAAAGGCCACCATCATGCCGAACAGCAGGCCGAGGATGGCCGCATTGGTGTTACCCAGCGAACTGAGGAAGTCGGTCAGCCAGCCGAGCAGCATTTTGATCGGCTCACCAATCAGCAGCGCCATCAGTGCGCCGGTCAGCAGCACGCTTAACAGAGGCACGATTAAAATAGGTTTCAGCCCGGCGACCGCTTTGGGCAGATGGATATGATTATTGATCAGCAGCGTGATGTATCCGGCCAGGAAGCCGGCAATCAGTGCGCCGAGAAAGCCGGAACCGGTGTGGATCGCCATCATCCCACCCACGGCGCCCGCCACGATGCCCGCTTTGCCGCTGACAGACTGGCTGATCCCCAGCGCCAGAATCGGTAGCATCAGGGCAAAGGCGGAACCGCCACCGATGTCAGAGAGCATCTTCGCTATCGGGCTGAAGTTCGCGTCCCCTGGTGTGGCCGCCGTAATTCCGAATGAAAAGCTCAGTGCGATTAAAATGCCGCCTGCTACCACAAACGGGATCATCAGGTTTACGCCGGTGATGAGGTGCACATAAATCTCTGAAATCCAGGAACGGGAACCCGACGCCTCACGGGCACTGTTAGCCGGTTCAGATGCACTGGCCTGCGGAGCGGAGTTGGCCAGCCTGGGAGCCAGTTCGCCGTTAACAATGGCATTTAACAGGCCTTCAGCATCCTTCGCGGCACGGGTAACGGGCACTTCAATCACGTTTTTATGCTGGAAGCGCGCCATCTCAACTTTTTTATCTGCGGCGATCAACACGACGTCCGCCTGATGAATATCGTCGTCGCTGAAAATATATTCGCTTTCAATCGCGCCCTGGGTTTCAACTAATACATTCAGGCCCAGTTTTTTAGCCGCTTTTTTTAAATTACTTTCGGCAAGGTAGGTGTGGGCGACACCTGTAGGACAGGCGGTAATGGCAATAATGTTCATAAATGTTCTCCAGTGAAAATTTTATATTTATGTTTTTCGGTCTGAAGGGATGGCTACAACCTGGAATACCTCCTTAATTTTTTAATTCATGCTGCTCTCCGGTTTATTCAGGCTCCCGATCGGGATAACAGTAAATGAAACATTTCTTCGCGATGCGGGACATTAAGTAATTGCGCGACGACATCTTCATCGCCTAATGCAATGGATATTTTGGCGAGCATTTTGATATGGCCCACATCTTTATCGGACTCTTTTACCGCGAACAGAATAACCAGCCGGACTTTAGTGCCGTCGATGGTTTCCCACGGAATGTCCTGGCGTAAACGACCCACGGCAATGCGGGTTTTGGCGACGGCGGCAGATTTGCCGTGCGGAATAGCAATATGATTTTCAAATCCGGTGGAGCCTAATTCCTCACGCAGATAAACATCTTTCAGGAAAGCGGCTTTATCAGTGACGGCGCCGGTCTGGCAGAGCAGGTCGGTCAGCTGAGAAATAATCTGCTCTTTGGTCTGGCAATCGACATCGAGAATAATGCACTCTTCTTTTAATACTTCGTTAATAGCCACGGCTGTCGTCATTTTGCTTCTCCATTATCATTAATTAATCGAATTCGATACCAGACACTCTGTTACTCTTGCGATATCTTTCGCCGAGAACAGGGCAGAGACATACACCACCGGTTTTTCCAGCGGTTCCAGCCTGATGGTGGAAATCACCACGTCACACTCATGTCGTTTCAGGGAGTCAGCAATATTTTTCCCTGGCACGATGTCGATAATTTTCCAGTCGGGAAAGGCGCGGATAATGCGTCCGTAAAGCAGCTGCGAGGTGCCCAGACCGCTGGAGCAGACCAGCAAGACCCGTTTTACCTTGATGCTGTTTTCGATGGCTGCCTGAATATGCACCGTCAGGTAAGCCACTTCGTCATCACTGATCTCATCCAGGCTGTACTCCTGCGTCAGCTGGCTGATTACCGCTTTCACGGCGGCAAACACCGTGCCCAGCTCGGTCTGGATATCATGCAGCAGCGGATTTTTAATCCGGATGTGATATCTGAGGCGGTTCAGCATCGGCTTGATATGAGAGGACAATGACGCCTGCAGGTTCTGGTCGGTGGTGATTTCAATGTTGATGCGCTGCGCCACCCGGGCGATCAGCGCCTCAGCAAAGCGGGTCTCACGCTCTGAAATCAGCGAGTCATCGTGCTGTGGTGACTCACCGCCCGCCTTACCGGAAGAGACCAGATACTGATAGATAGAGTGAGACTCCTCGGCCACCAGTACCGTGTTGTAGGCGGTCTCAATGCGGTCTATCACCGCCAGTGACACCTGCCAGGCGTGATGGTCGCTGACCCGGTTCATCGACACCGCGCGGGCGTCGGTCCTGTGCATCGGCGAGTGACTGCGGTGGATCAGCACCAGAATATGCGTAAATAAATTGATGTAGTAAGGATCGCTTATCGTATATTGCAGTTGCTGTTCAATAAAATTAATTAATTGCAGGGTAAAATGGACAGCCTGCTGACCAAACTTCTCTGAAAGCTCCTGCAGCGTGCTTTCATCCAGACGGCTTTCCATCATGTCCTGACGGTTATAAATCGATTTTAACACCAGCGCTTTCATCGCCATGCGAATATTATGGTCACTGCCTTTTATGCTGGTTCCGACACGGCTTTTTAATAAGGTTAAATCAAACTGATGTAACCATGCTTCTAATGTTTTTAAATCATTCACTATCGAGGCGCGGCTGATAAAATATTTATCCGCCAGTTCACTGATGGAGGAACTTTTTGGTGAAAGCATTAATAAATCCGATGCTATTTTCAGCATCCTGAAGTTGCTGCTGAAATCGTCCACCTCGGTTGAGAAAATCCGGCGCGCGGCTATTTCCGACTGCGCATCAGCGAATTTAATTGTGATCCCTCTCCCACTTTTTCCGCTGAGATTGATTCCCTGGTCAGAAAGTTTTTCGTTAATGTCGGCAATATCGCGGCGTAGAGTTCTGGGTGTAATAGACGTTTTTTCTGAAATAGCGTGCAGACTCACATAACTGTTATGAGAAATAAGCTGTCGCATAATCGTCAGTTGCCGTTCAGTCAGCGCCTTCATCATCATCAGGTTCCGCTTAATCCGTTATTCGCCTTGTCAGTTATCATCTAAACAAAGGCACTATGCCATGTAAATATTAAAACATGGCCACAACCTGGTGGTCAGGCTGACCACCTGACCGTGAATTTCTTAAATAATCGGGGACGAGGTGAAACAATAAGTGAAAGGGGATGGGAGGGTCTGGCGGGCTGACTGGCAGTGATCCGATTGGTGGGGCTACATCAATGGCTGAGGGCGGAACCTGGCGGGAAAGCCCGGCTTACGCCGGGCCAGATTTTATCTTTACGCCATCTTCAAACGCTGTAGCCGTTTCTCGCGGCGAATCTTACGCTCTTCCATCACCGCAACCAGCGCCATCAGGCAGATACAGGCGATAGCGGCGGCATCCAGTGCGGCAAAGGTGCCCGCCCAGCCGGTCAGGCCAAATATCGGCGTGCCGTCAGCAATCATGCCCAGGCCCAGTTTGGCGAAGCTGTCACCAATCAGATAGGCGAAGGTGCCTTTGATGCCATCCGCTGCGCCAATCGCTTTTTTCGGTACAAAGCCGACTGCGGCGACGCCGATTAACAGCTGCGGGCCAAAGACCAGGAAGCCCAGAGCGAACAGCGACGCCAGATAGACATACTGGTTGCTGGCATGCTGATAGATCCCGAGCGTGGCAATAATCAGCGCTAACGCGACGCAGGCGACCAGCGCACGGCGGCCATTGGCCAGATCGGATAACCAGCCCCACATCAGCGTGCCGACCAGTGCGCCGACTTCAAACAGGGTAAAGCCCTGAATCGCCACCTCTTTAGAGAGCTTCAGCTCCTGGAAGGCGTAAACCGTTGACCACTGATCGATCCCGATGCGCACCACATAGAGGAAGATGTTGGCGAAGCAGAGCAGCCAGATCACCTTGTTCTTCAGTACGTACTCAACAAAGATCTGCCATTTGGTCATCGACTCATCTTCGGCTTCTTTGTCCTCATCGCTCAGCTCTTCGTCAAACAGCTCTTCGGCCTTGCCCAGGCCATAAGACTCCGGGGAGTCGCTGCCGTAGCGCAGGCCGATAAAACCAACAATCAGCGCGATAATAGACGGGAAGATAAACATCCCAATTACGTGGCCGTTGAACAGCACATTGGCGCCAAACAGCGCAACGCCTGCCGCACCGGCACCGCCGAGGTTATGTGAGATATTCCACATGCCAAGATAGGTGCCACGCTTGCGGCGCGGCGTCCATTTGGTAATGGTGGAGTAGCTACAGGAGCCGCCGGTACTCTGGAAGAATCCGCTTAAGGCATAGAAGGCGATCATCAGGAACAGGCTGACGGAACCGGTGCCCATGCTGGCGCTGAAACCCAGCATGCAGATGGCCGAGAGGATCAGCATAAACGGCAGAAACTGCTTGGTGTTTTTGCCGTCAGCATAATAGGAGACCAGGGTTTTCCCGACGCCATAGGTGATGGAGAAGCCCAGACCGATCATCCCCAGCTGCGTCATGCTCAGTCCGTAGGTGGTGATCATATCGTTCTGCGCGATATTGAAGTTTTTGCGGATCAGATACATGGTCAGGTAGCCGATAAAGACCACCAGATAGGACTGCATAAACGGCTTGAACCACATCTTGCGCCGCAGTTCGATGGGCAGATCCAGCGTCGGTCTGCGCACCTGTTTGAGGAATGCCAGCATGGAAGGGGATTCTCCTGGTTGGAATAGCTGCAATGGGCAGCGAATGGCTGGCATTGTAAAAACCTGCCGCCAGACTGGCCTGAGACAGCATCCAGGCGAAACCAGGAAAATTTCTTAGTTTTGCCCCACTCAGGGCAAAAAGGAGAGGCGTATCACGCTTCAGGCAGGGGGCGCGGTGCCTGAGCATTTAAAAACGGCAGCAGCAGCAGGGCGGATATCCCCGCCGCCGTGGCAATGACCGCAAAGAAGCCGCTCCAGTGCCAGACGTCGATAACCCACGCCAGCGGCCAGCCGGAGAGTGACGCGCCCAGATAGGCGAAAAGACCGACGAAGCCGGTTGCGGCGCCCGCCGCATCTTTATGGGAACACTCGGCTGCCGCCATACCAATCAGCATCTGCGGGCCGAAGACAAAGAAACCGGTAGTAAAAAAGCAGGCTGCCTGCATCACGTAACTGGTAAAGGGCATCAGCCACAGTGAGCCGACGGAAAGCAAAATCCCGGCTGCAAAAATCAGGTTCATCGGCCCACGGTTGCCGTTAAACAGCTTGTCCGAGCCCCAGCCCGCGACCAGTGCGCCTATCACACCGCCCAGCTCAAACAGGGTGACTACCGAGTTGGCCGTCACCAGATCCACCCCCAGCGTGTCGGAGATGTAGAGATTTCCCCAGTCATTGAGCGCCGCGCGAACCACATAGACCAGCACGTAACAGAGTGACAGCAGCCAGATGTAGGGGTTGAATAGCACGTAGCGGGTCAGGATCGCCTTGCGACTCAGACCTGCGCCTTCCTGCTGCTGCGCCATCTCCATTTCATCCTGTCGCCAGTCGCCTACCGCGGGCAGGCCGACAGTCTGAGGCCGGTCGCGCAGACGCCAGCAGAGAAACAGTCCGGCGAGTATCGCTAAACTGCCCGCAATCATCATTCCGATTCGCCAGCCATAGTGCAGCGCCACCGCACCGATAACGATCGGGATAACCGCACCGCCAACGTTGTGCGCGGTGTTCCATAGTGCCCACCAGCCGCCGCGCTCGTTACGTGAATACCAGCTTGTCAGCAGGCGCGCGCAGACCGGCGCGCCCCAGCCCTGGAAAAAGGCGTTGATGGTCCACAGCAGCGCAAAGGCCCACAGTGAGGTGGAAAAGCCAAACAGGATATTGACCACGCCGGTAGCGATCAGCCCCAGCCCCATAAAGTAACGGGCGTTGGAGCGGTCACTGACGATGCCGGAGAAGAACTTCGACAGGCCGTAGGTGATGTAAAATAGCGTCGCCAGCAGGCCGATATCGGTGCGCATCATCACGCCGCTGGCGATCACTTCCGGCGCTGCCGCATTGAAGCTTTTGCGGGTAAAGTAGAACAGGGCATAGCCGATCCAGATGGTCGACATGATGTGCCGTCGCCAGTAGCGATAGCGGCTGTCAATCTCACTTTTGTCCTGCAGCGGAGCGGCGTTATCGGGCGTTTTCAGAAAGTTAAACACGGTGGTTCCTCAGGCCATACGCAGCGGCAGATGCACGCTGACGCGGGTTCCATGGGTGCAGGAGATAGTCAGCGATCCGCCCAGCGCACTCACGCGTTCGCGCATCCCGACCAGACCAAAGCTCTGCTGACCGGAACCTGGCGGCAGACCGCAGCCATCATCTTCAATCACCAGCAAAACGCGACCATTCTGTTGCCAGCCTTTGAGCATCACGGCGCTGGCGCTGGCGTGTTTCACAATGTTGTTCAGCCCCTCCTGACAGACGCGAAACAGGGTGACGCGCTGCGCTTCGCTCAGCAGCGTCTCATCAATACGCCACTCAAGGTGACTGACGATGCCGCAATCCTCCAGCTCCATCTCACGCATCAGGGAGCGCACTGCCTGTTCAAGTGACAGGTCATCTAGCTGGCGGGGTCGCAGACGTCCCAGCAGTCGCCGCACTGAATCGTAGACGCCAAGAGAGAGCTGCTCAATATGGACGCCGCTCTGGATCACCCGGCCATTATCCGGCGCAAGGCGCTGCACAATGCCCGCCTGGGTGCGTATTGCCGTAATCGTCTGACCGATATCATCGTGCAGTTCGCGTGCCACCTCCTGGCGCACATTCTCTTCTGTCTCGACCAGCCGTTCCGCCAGGCGCCGGTTGCGCGCCAGCTCACTCTGCAGCGACTGATTCAGCTCGCGCAGCCGCTGGATACCGGCACCCAGCAGCAGGCCGGTCAGGCTTTGTGCCAGTAGCGAAAGCAGGAGATCGACCGGATGATCGTGCCAGGTCTGGCTGGCGATCAGCGCGATAGCGTTCATCAGCGTCGCGATCAGTGCACCCTGCCAGCCGTAGTGCCAGGCCAGCGCAATAATCGGCAGCGCCAGACAGAATGGCGTAAAGCGCGACAGTTCAGCGGGCAGGCCAAGCTGCAACCAGAGACTGATGACAAACAGCAGCAGATACCAGATAAGATGCCGGGCGCGCCAGTTGACCGGTTGCGAGACCAGCGCCGGCCCCAGCGGCTGCCAGCGGGTGCTGGTGAGATAGTGCCAGATGACCAGGCAGGTCGGAGCCAGCGTCAGACCACCGGTAAGCGTCAGCAGCAGGGCGTTCAGCATCTCCTGCTGTCCCGCCCACGCCAGGGACTGCAGCAGCGCCGCGGCGATCAGAGCCGCGCCCTGGCTCAGCAGCGTGCGCCAGTCACGCTGATGGCGGTAATGGGAGATCAGCGCCACCGGCAGCAGCGTCAGTACACTGCCTGCCATTAACAGCGGCAGATGCGCCAGCGCGACCACCTTCGCCAGCCAGATCAGCATGATCCACTCAGCTGCCAGCAACACCGGCCAGTAAGTGCGTGGACATTGCAGCATCAGCCCCAGACGCAGGCCAAACGGAAATAGCAGCACCGCCAGCTCCGGGCGTTCCACCAGGTGCAGGCTGATACTCCACAGGCAGAACCAGGCCGCCGAGAAGATGAAAAAGCTGGCGACAATGGAGATCAGCCGCGAGACACAGGGGCTCATTGCCAGCCATCAAACATGCGGCGCGCCAGCTCCACATCATTGCTGACGCCGAGCTTCTCCATCAGATTCGCGCGATGGACATGTACGGTTTTCGGTGACAGCGCCAGCTCAACGGCAATTTCCTTTACCGCCATGCCCTGTGACAGTTTTTCCGCCACCTGACGTTCGCGTCGGGTCAGCGGGTCCTGCCGACCAGCGGCCAGCTTGATCGCAATCTCTGGCGTCAGATAACAGCCGCCTGTGGAGACCGTGCGCACCGCCGCGATCAGCTCATCGGGACGACAGCGTTTAGAGAGGAATCCGCGCGCACCGGCATTAAGCGCCTGCTCCACCAGGGCCGGACTGTCATGGACTGACAGCATGATGGTGGCCAGGCCCGTCGGCAGCTTGCTCAGCAGCTCCAGCCCGGAGAGATCCGGCATCGAAATATCGCAGATACAGACCTGAACGCCCCGGCCCGGTAAACCTGCCAGCGCCTCACGGCCAGAACCAAATTCCGCTACGACCTGGAAATCCGATTCCAGGCCCAGCAACTGGGCAAAGCCGGAGCGGACGATAAGGTGATCGTCAATAAGCGCGATGGTGATCATGTTTATTCCTGGCGGGTAAAATCGCGCTTACCTTAGCGATAAGCACGAAGCTGTTCAAGTCGTGAGCAGTCTATTCAGGTCAGGGAGTAGGCAGAGTGATGCAGGTCAAACTGTCGTGGATCGTGAGAAATGCATGCCGGGCTGAATCGCCGCCCGGCAGATCGTGAGGCTAAGGAGCCGATCAGTGCAGACAGCACTGCTTATATTTTTTGCCGCTGCCGCACGGGCAGGGATCGTTGCGGCCGGGCAGTTTCTCTGCCGCGACAGGCTTCTGGGGAACGGGGATCGCTTCTGGCTGGGAGATCCAGTGATCGTGCAGCGCCAGCGCAGCAGGACGTATAGCTTCAATGCTGGCTTCCATCTCGTCCGGCGTCATGGCATCGATCTTTTCAAGATTCTCTTCCACGCCGTGCAGAGCGATGGCATCCAGCGCGGGTTGCAGGTCCTGCGGCAGGGCAGTCCAGTCGGTCAGCGCGACACCGCGCATGTAGCCGAAGCACCACTCTTCCACCACGGTAAATTCCAGACCTTCCATTTCACGGATGCCAAACAGCGGTTCGAACTGCTCAGGGAATTCAGATAAGCGGTCAGCCACATCATTCATATGCTGGAAGCAAAGCGACATAAAGCGCGTCATTTCACGCTCGTTGCTCCATTTTGGGATCTGCTTCTCGCCACCCCACAGTGCCACCAGCCACTGGCTTGGCTCGACGGTGACGGGACCGGAGAGTACGGCAGTCAGCAGGCCGTCGAGCTCGGAGACATCAATAATCGATGCTTCGCTGCCATATTTTTCCAGCATATCTTCCAGCCATTGCAGCTCTTTTTCGGACAGTGGGCCTTCTTTCATGCGGTTGCCTCCCGGGCATTTCAAAATTTCAGCGGCGTTGAGCCTTAAAACCGCAGCAGTGTACACCCTTGTGGACTGCAACACAGCTAACCCTGTTCGGGCGAGCTGCGGTGATTAAACCGCGTTTAGCACCACTTTCACCCCGTTGTGCAGGCGATAGCCCACAGCACTTTATGGTACATTTTTGCGCTCCAGCCAGACAGTTGCGTGTTAAATAATAATAAGTAAATGATTAATATATGAAAAATGGATTTACTGGCAGGCCGGCTGTTGCAGTCTCCCTTGCACGGCTGACCCCTGGCGGCCAGTGGATCAGCAGATTAATGACGCGATTCATGCCAGCCTTTATCTTCCTGCTGGCGGGATGTGGAACCCTGTCGCAAACCTCCGCCCCGGTGGGCGACCGCGTTTATCTGACACACGCCACCTTTCATGAAAATGTCGACGACATCGTGCAGCATTACATGCAACAGAAGCAGGTTCCCGGCATCAGCATTGCGGTCATTCATCGCGGTGGCCCGACCCGCTATTACTCTTTTGGCGTCACCGATCGTGTGCATCGCTATCCGATCACGCCCGATACCCTGTTTGCGCTGGGATCGCTGAGTAAAGGCGTGACGGCAGAAGTGATTATCCAGCTGGTTGATCAGGGTAAGCTGCGCTGGAGCGATACACTGGCGGATCTTCTGCCGGAAGGCGTTCGCCTCAGCGCTGACGCGCGGCGCATCACGCTGCTGCAGCTGGTGACGCACACCTCGGGTCTGCCGCGACAGGATATGGATCTGACGATGCTGCAGCAGTTCGTTCGTTATCTGGACACCGGCGAGAACTTCTATGGCAATCTTGATAGCGACAAGCTGCTGAGTTATCTGGCGGACTTCTCTGCACCTGCGGTACGCATGCCACACTACTCTAACCTCGGCTATGCGCTGCTCGGTTATATCCTGCGCACGCGTTGTCATCAGGATATTCAGACGCTGGCATCACAGCTTATCTTCACACCGTTAAAGATGAACCAAAGCAGTTTTGTACCGGAAACGCTGGCGGGCTATCCGCTGCGTGCGCTGGGCCATGCAGGCGATCAGCCGAAATTTATTCGCCGCGGCACGCTGACGCCTGACTGGCATTTTCACGGCAACATGGTGGCCGCGGCCAGTCTCTACAGTAACGCGCGCGATCTGAGTGCTTATTTGCGCGCACATCTCAGCGCTACCGGTGATGCTGCGCGGGACCGGGCTTTCGCGGCGGTAGATCAGGCGTGGTATCAGCAGGGCGCGCAGGCGCAGAATATCGCCTGGGTGACCGACACTTTCGAAGAGCAGCAGATCACCTATCAGGTGGGCTATATCGGCGGCTATGCCAGTTTTATCGGCTACGATAAACGTAACGGCAATGCGATTGTGGTGCTGCAGAACGGCTTTAACTGGAGTAACTATTTAGGCATTGCGTTGTTGGTCGATCTGGCAACTCAGGATAAAGTGGTCGGACAGTGATCCGCTACCTGGCCTGTGTGCAGTAAAGTGAATAGCGCTGTTTTTCCTTACACATAGCGTCAGTGCGCCGGAACTGAAGTGCGATAAACATTGTCTTTAGCCTGACTGTCAAAATTCAACGTGGAAATCATTATGCGCAGGACTCAACGTGTACTTTTATCAATGGGATTACTGGTTGGCTCGCTGAGCCTGATCCCCGCTGTACAAGCCGCTGGCGAAGCAACGGATACCGTTCCGCCACCGCCGCAGATTCAGCCTGCTAATCCGGATGCGCAGCCCGCTACGCCTGATACGGGCAGCGTTCAGCCGGATGCCGGTGCCGCGCAAAGCCAGGCGCCGACCAGCTCACAATCTAATGATGGTATTACGCCGACCACGCCGGCACCTTCCAATGGCGCGCACCCTAATTACGACCTCAGCACCATCATCATCGACTACAAACAGTACCAAATCGGTGACACAGTGCCAGAGAAGTACACCGATAAAACGTACACCATCAATGAGTGGCAAAAGCGTAATCTGCCTGCTCCGCAGGAAAATACCCACTGGGCCTATATCAACGCCAATTACATTCTTATTACCAATGACACCGGTAAAATCGTCATGGGTAAATCGGGCGATATCTTCTTCCGCGGTTAAAATAAGCGGTAAAAATCAGCCGGTCGTGATGACCGGCTTTTTTTAGCTGAAACGCTCAGCACCAAAGCTTGCCAGCATCGGATGCTTTTCACCGCTTACAATCTCCTCCGCCAGCAATTCACCGACAATCAGCGCCAGGGTTGCACCCGAATGCGTGAACGCCACATAACAGCCCGGCACCTTCTGCAGTTGCCCCAGTACCGGATCGCCATCGCCCGGAATCGGCTTCAGGCCAATTTTCCAGCTCTGGACGCTGAGCGGCTCGTCACCCCGTAACAACTGACTCGCTTCCTCGGCCAGCTTTGCTACAACCTGCTTATCAATATGGTAATCGCCTCCGGCCAGCTTCTGGATATCAGCCTCGTACCAGTCATGATCCAGGGCGTAACGGTTGCCGGGGTTTGGCCGGATGGCGGCGCGAGGCGTGTTCAGCACCGCCTTGAGTTCATGTTTGCCCGGCTCAGTGATCACCAGCATGGAGACGGGCGATCCGTTGGGAATCGTCACGCCCAGTGGCGCAATCACATCCGGTGTCCAGGGCCCGCAGGCGACCACCACCGCATCTGCCTGTAGTTCACCCAGCTCACTGCGAATGCCGCAGGCCCGGCCCTGATCGGTGATCACACTGGCTTTACCGGCGTGTTCAATCACTTCACCACCCCGCGCCCGGAACTGATTCACCAGATACTCTGACAGGTGCGGCAGACTGACCCAGCCTTCACCGGGGTTAAAAATCGCCTGCGACGGCAGCGCGTCGGGATCGATCGTCGCATCCGCCTGCACCACGTTATCAGGGGTCATGAGTTGCGAGTCATAGCCGTGTGCTTTCTCATAGGCGTGCCGCGCCTGCGTTCCGGCTGCATCATTGCTGAACCAGCAGACCCCGCCATCAAAACGCAGCCAGTCGAGGGTGGGTTGTTGAGCAAACAGGGTGCGATAGCGATCAATGCCCGCCATGCGCAGCGCGTGATAGGGGCGGGAACGTTCACCCGCCGAGTTGAGCCAGGAGAGTGAACGTCCCGATGCGCCGGAACAGAGCGCGGCTTCGGTCACCAGGGTCACCGCCGCTCCCCGTTTTGTCAGCTCCAGCGCCGTCGAGACACCTATTACGCCACCGCCCAGAACAACCACTTTCATTTCAGTTTTTACCGCCATTATCAGGTTCCTTGCTCAGTTACAGCACTTCAGAGAGAAAACGTTGCAGTCGCGGCGACTGTGGCGTATCAAAAATGGCGCCCGGCGGCCCGGCTTCAACAATCTCGCCTTCGTCCATAAACACCACCTGATCCGCCACTTTGCGCGCAAAGCCCATTTCATGTGTCACCACAACCATCGTCATGCCGCGACGACAGAGATCCGCCATCAGCGTCAGGACACCCTTCACCAGTTCGGGATCGAGCGCGGAGGTCGCCTCATCAAACAGCATGACCTCGGGATCCATCGCCAGCGCGCGGGCAATCGCGACACGCTGCTGCTGGCCGCCGGAGAGATCGCGTGGCCGGTGATCGGCGCGCTGACCCAGACCCACTTCTTCCAGCCGCTGACGCGCAATCGCCATCGCCTGCGCTTTGGGCAGGCCTTTAACCCGCCACGGTGCCAGCGCCACGTTCTCCAGCGCGCTGTGATCGGGGAAGAGATTGAAATGCTGAAACACCATGCCGATCCGTAACCGCAGCGCATCTGGCTTGTCGCGCAACACTGACCGATCAGCCAGAAGTACATCCCCCGATTGCGGTTCATGCAGCCGGTTGATGCCGCGCAGCAGCGTCGACTTACCCGAACCAGATGGCCCGATAATGCAGGTAGTGCTGCCGGGCGCGACCCGCAGCGAGACGTTACGCAACACCTCAATCGGGCCATAAGCCAGAGTCAGATCGCGCAGCTCCAGGCTGGCACCGTGCCAGCTCGCGGCAGTGGTGCTGTTCAGATTATTCATGGTTGCCTCCGATCCGGGGATGAGTGACCAGTGCGCCGCCGGGCGCTCTGACTTCCTCCACCTCTTTTAAGCCACTTTGCGGGGCAGTCAGGCGACGTCGGCCGGTGCGATAACGCACATCGACATAGTTGACCATGTGCGTCAGCGGCACAGTGATAATCAGATAGAACAGCCCTGCCAGCATCAGGGGCGAGAGATTGCCGGTGAGCACCGCCGCATCCTGGCCCACGCGAAACAGTTCCCGTTGTTGTGTCATCAGGCCCAGCAGGTAAACCAGCGAGGAATCTTTAATGATGGCGATGAACTGGTTAACGATGGCGGGCAGTACGCGGCGGATCCCCTGCGGGATCACCACCAGTCGCATTGCCCGGCCATAACTCATCCCCAGCGCACGGCAGGCTTCCATCTGGCCGCGTTCAACACTCTGAATACCGGCGCGGAAAATCTCGCCCATGTAGGCGCTGGCGATCAGGCTGAGGGCGAAGATCCCCAGCGGATAGGGCGTAGGACCGAACAGCTGATAGCTGAAGCGCGCCAGGCCCTGACCAATCAGCAGAATGGTCAGAATCGATGGCAGACCGCGGAACAGATCGGTATAGAGCCGGGCAGGCAGACGCAGCCAGCGTGAGGGCGAGATGCCCATCAGCGCCAGCAGAAGGCCGAATAGCGTGCCGAGCAGCGTTGCCGCCAGCGAGATAATCACCGTGTTGACCAGCCCGGTGGTCAGCATCTGCGGCAGTACTTCCATCATTGATGGAAAATCAAAGAAGGTGCGGGAAAGAATCGTGAGCAAGTCCATCGCCGTCTCCATGCAGGGTGGGGGATCCCCCGGTTAACTCAGGACGCGAACGTCCGCATCTTTACTGCCCGCCAGGCAGATACTGTTTTGGCATCGGCGATCCGGGGAACCACTTCTGATAGAGCCGTTGCCAGGTGCCATCCTGCATGGCTGCTTTGATGGCACTGTCCAGCGCGGCCTTGAAGGCGGGTTTGCCTTTGGCAATGGCAATGCCGGCCGGTGCATCAAACGAGGGGATGTCGGCGGCAGAGACCAGCTTAAAGCGGTCGGCGTAGCTTTTTGCCGCCTCGTAGTCGAGGAAGATTGCGTCGAGCGTACCGTTGTTGAGCGCAGAAACTGCGCTGTTGTTATCCGGGAAGCGCACGAGATCGGTCTGGGTGAAGTGTTCGACGGCATAGCTCTCCTGCAGCGTGCCCTGAACCACCCCGAGCCGGTGTTTTGCCAGGCTGGCGACATTCTTCACGCCGCTGTCGTGGCGGGTCAGCACGGTGAGAAATCCCGCCAGATAGCCGGTTGAAAAATCCACCGTCTTTTCACGCGCAGGGGTGATGCCGATGGCCGCCACCGCCGCGTCATACTGACCGTTGGCCACCGCTGGCATGATGGCCGAGAAGTCCTGTCCAATAAAATCGACCTTATCGATCCCGATACGATGGGCGACATCTTTGAAGAATTCGACATCAAAGCCGGTGAACTGACCGCTGGCATCCGTGAAGGTGTAAGGTTTTGAGTCGCCGACGCTGGCGATGCGTAGCTGACCCGGTTCGATCAGCCCATAGGGATTGTTATCGCTGGCAGCCAGCGTACAGAACGACAGTGAACAGAGTGCGAGCGTGGTGCCGAACAGTTTGCCCAGGGTGGTTTGCGATTTCATAGCTCATCCGTTTTTGCAGGTTTAAACATCAGAGACTGTTGAGCCAGCGGTTATAATTGAGACCGGTCTCAACACAGGTGGCACCTTAAGACACTGATGTTGTGAGACCGGTCTCAAGGGATTACAATGAGTTTAAGCACAGCCTTTTTTCGGCGTCAATATTCCTGTCATCAACCTGTGATTCAAAATAATTATGACCAGCCAGAAACGACAATCTAAAGCGCCCACCGTGGCGGATGTGGCGCGCGCAGCAAAAGTATCCAAAGCCCAGGCGGCGCGTGCGTTGGGTGGCTATGGGGCGGTCAGTGATGAGGTGCAGGAGCGGGTCAACAGCGCGGCCTCCGCGCTGGGCTACCGTCTGAATGCCCTGGCCCGCAGTATGAACACCGGTCGTTCCAATACCATCGGTGTGATTGTCGGCGACATTGAGAATCCCCATTTTGGTCTTGCGCTGCGCGGCATGGCAGATGTGGCGCGCACTGCCGGTTACCATCTGCTGCTCAGTAACAGCGATGAGAAGTTGCAGGCTGAGCAGGATGCGGTGCGGGTGATGCTGGAAAAGCGGGTCGACGGCATCATCGTTGCGCCCTGCTGTTCAGAACACCGTCACAACAGTCACCTGACTCAGGTACTGGAAGAGGGCAGAGCGCTGAAATTATTTGATCGCGCAGTAACTGACCTTGATGTGGAGGCGATCTGTTGCGAATTTACCGAAGTGGCTGCAGAAGCAACCTCGCAGTTACTGGAAGCGGGCCATCGCCACATCGCCTATATCACCAGCATGGCACTGGCAACCGACTACAGCACGCCAGGGGATTTTGGCCTGACGCCGGTCGCCCAGCGCGTGGGCGGCATGATGCAGGCATTTGCTGCCGCGGGCGTGGAATTTGATCCGACGATGGTGAAAGTGAATGCGCTGGACGAAGCGGAGATTGCCCGTATCGTGGCCGAGCTGTGGCAGCGTCCGCAGCCGCCCACTGCGCTGGTGGCTTCTGACAGCGTGGTGGCGATGTGGCTGCTGCGCGAAGTGACGCAGCGCGGACTGCGAATCCCTGCTGATCTCTCATTCGTGATGTATGACAATTTTCCGTGGAGTGAGATTGTCACGCCACCGCTGACGGTGGTAGCGCAACCGGTGTATGAGATGGGCCGTGAAGCGGCACGACGCCTGATCGCGGAGATACGCGGCGAAGCCGTCGGACCGATGCCGCGCTTTGATGCCCGTCTGATGATTCGCCAGTCCATTGCCGCACCGGCCAGCCTCATCAGTGCGGAATGATGCGGTTAACCCGGCCAGCCCGGTAACCGGTATATCGCCTGACTGATGCGTTCGCAGGCAATGGGTCTATCATTTTCGCCAGTTTTGGTCCTTTTTTATCAATTATGATCGTGGCAATCTGCAGAGATAATCTGCAGCCAGGAGGCAACATGCCACAACATACCAATCAGTTCGGACAGCCGGTCGGTGAGCCAATGCCAGACTGGCAGCCCCGACCTCTGCCCCAGCATCAGGTTTTTACTGGCGAAGTTTGTCGGCTGGAGCCGTTCAGTGTGGCGCGTCATGCTGAGGCACTGTTTGAGGCATGGGCGCTGGCTGAAGATGGGCGTGACTGGACTTACCTGCCTGCCGGTCCCTTTACCGAACGTCCGGCATGGCAGGCGTATGCCGCACAGCTTGCAATGAGTCGTGATCCGCTGCATTTTGCCGTGATCGATCTGGCCACCGACCAGGCAGTAGGCAGCCTGTCGTTAATGCGCATCCAGCCGGAACATGGCGTGATGGAAGTCGGGCATGTCATGTTTTCGGCCCGGCTGAAACAGACCCGCATGGCAACGGAGGCGCATTTCCTGCTGATGCGTTACGCCTTTGAGACGCTGGGTTATCGCCGCTATGAATGGAAATGCGATAGCTGTAATGCCCCTTCCCGTAAGGCGGCGGCACGTCTCGGTTTTCGTTATGAAGGCGATTTCCGTCAGGCAATCATCTACAAAGGGCGTTCACGTGACACCAGCTGGTTCTCGCTTATCGATAGCGAATGGCCGCAGGTGAAAAAGGGCCTGCAGCGCTGGCTGGCGGAGGAGAACTTTACCGCCGACGGTCAGCAGCGCGAAAAGCTGGAGGCGCTGCGCGACAGACCCTGACCGGGTGATAACGCGATCAAATTAAAATATCTTTCAGGACCGCCGCCAGCAGGGTGGTGGTCATGAGAATTGATAATCGTTTGATCCAGCGCATATCGGTGGTCAGGGTAACAACGTCATTTCTGAGGCTGTCCACAGCCGAAGTTAATCGGAAATTCATTTCACTGAGAGCGACATCCAGCTTATCCACCTTGGCTTCTAACTGATTAAAACGGATGGCCAGTTTGTCCGTTTTTCTTTCAACATGGCCAAGCCGCTCGTCTATCTGATGTACTTTTGTTGTGAGCTGACCAAGCCGCTCATCTATCTGATCGACTTTGGTTGTAAGCTGGCCGAGCCGGTTGTCTATCTGATCAACTTTTATTGTAAGCTGGCCGAGCCGGTTGTCTATTTGATCAACTTTTATTGAAAGCTGGCTGACCCGACTGTCTGTCTGGTCGACTTTCAATGTAAGTTTGCCGAGTCGATCATCCATCTGCTCGACTTTGGTCGTAAGGTGGCTGACCCGATCGTTTGTTTCGTCGATTTTGGTCGTAAGGTGGCTGACCCGATCGTTTGTTTCGTCGATTTTGGTCGTAAGGTGACTGACCCGATCGTTTGTCTCGTCGACTTTGGTTGTAAGGTGGCTGACCCGATCGTTTGTTTCGTCGACTTTGGTCGTAAGGTGACTGACCCGATCGTTTGTTTCGTCGACTTTTGTTGTAAGGTGACTGACCCGATCGTTTGTTTCGTCGACGTTGGTCCTGAGCTGACTGACCCGATCGTCTGTCTGGTCGGCTTTTGCCTGAAGCTGGCCGAGCCGAATATCTATATTGTTGGCTTTGGTCTGAATCTGACCGAGTTGCTTTCCAATCTGTCCGCCTGGCTGCCTCTGCTGCATATCAGTAAACACCTCCACCATCGCCTCCGCTTGCTGATCGTCGATCCCTGCCTGTTGCAGCGCTTTAAAGGCTTTGTGGGTACTCATCATTGTGCTTGTCATCACGACACCTCCCTGTGCACTTCAGCGATAACGGCATCATGACAGGCAAAAGACGTATCGCCACTAAGCCGGTTATATTTTGCGCGCCTCGCCGAAAAATATCAATTAGTACAACAAGTAACGTGCAACAGAGTGCGGGCTGTCTCGCAACATTTAGTTGATGGCAGGATGAGGCGACTCTGCGGAAATCCGCAGAGTCGGAAAGGGAAAAAGCGGGCGTCAGGGCTGTGGCACGATTTTAATTTCAACCATGCCGATGCCCAGTTTGCGCGGATCCTGACCGGTGATATTGCCGGTGTTACTCAGCTGCGGTTCAGGTGGTGCAATCACCAGACGATGGCTGGCGCCTGGGTTATCAAAATGCAGGGTATGTGTCGATATCTCTTCACTCAGCGACAGCAGTTGCTGCTGATCGCCGACCCGAACCGGAATCGCCCGGTGCGCATTGGGGCCATACGCACGCGCGGTGATCACCAGATCGAACTTCGCGGGCAGCGCATCGATATAGTCGATATGAACCTCGGGCGCGAGATTAGCGTTAGACCAGCGTCCCCAGCTCTCTGGCCGTGAGATGCCGCTGAAGCTTTTAACACTCTCCGGTGCGCCAGGCACGTCGAGCCTGAAGCTATCGGCGCTGTAGCGAATGTTGTTATCTTCAATACGGATCTGCGCGAGGTTCTGCTGGTAACGCGCATCGCTGATAGCGCCCTCGGGGAAACGGACTTTGCCTTTCCACTGCGGTTTGTCGACATGCGTCACCGACGGCGTGCCGCCGAGCTGTCCCATCGCCACACAGAGATCGCCGGAGAGTGCCAGCGAAGGCTGCCAGAGTCGCGCCATTTTAAAACAGCGATCCACCCAGAGGAATTTATCGGCTGAGGCGAAATCCGCCAGCTGATAGCGCAGCGGTGCCGAATATTCCCCCTCCGGCATCGGCTCAACGTGCTTATCACTGATGCGGAACAGAATCGGCAATTTGAAGGTGGTTCCCGAGAAGCTGAAGATATTCTTCGCCTGATCCACCGTGAAGTTGTCTATCTTCTTCGGGAAGTTCCACAGCTGGATAATGTCGGGCTTCCAGCTCGTCACCTTACTCTTCATATCGTCGAACTGGGTGGAGAGTGAAAGCGATGAGAGGCTGCTGCGGCCCAGGCCAATCGCGTTATCGCCGCCGAGAATATCGAGCAGCGTGGCGCCGTTATCCAGCGTGCTGCGCTTCGCCTCCATCAATTCCGCCTGCGGCTTGTCACCACGGATCACCATGAAAAGATTGCGACGGGGCTGTTTGACCAGCCACGGATGCGCAGTGTTGTTCATCGCCAGATGATCCGAGCTCACCACAATCACGGTGTTTTTGAACCACGGCGACGCTTTAATGCGCGCAATCAGGCGCGCCACATGCTCCTGCGAGCAGGCGACCGCACTGAATGACTGATTCGGTTTGCCCTCAATGCTGTAGCTCCTGCGATCGCAGCTGCGTGAGATAAATCCGTCAGGATGATGGGTGTCGACGGTCAGCGTAAATAGCGCAAAAGGTTTACCGGCCTGAGAGAGTTCCTGATACTTCTCAAACACCTCATCCATTACCGTATCGTCGTAATAACCCCAGTTATTACGGTAGGTGGGATCGGCGACGCGGCTTTTCAGCTCCTGCGAACCATAAAGGTTAGCGGGATCAAAACCGTGTGATTTCAGGAAGACATCTTTCCCGGCGAAACGCAGATCGGCACCCTGAATAAACCAGTTCTCGTAGCCAGAGTTTTTCAGGATGTCGCCCAGACAGACGTTCTGAGGATAGAAGCTGGAGAGCGATGCTGACGCATTGCCATCAAACGGGGCAAACAGCGGAATGCCACACTGTGAGGCGACCATACCCGCAATGGTGTAATCGGTACCTGGCAGCTGTTCGGTTTCGCTGAAGTCGATGCTCTGCTCTTTCTGCCGGCTCAGCTCCGGCGCTAAGCCGGGAAAGGCGATAGGGTCAAAATAGGTGCGCTCTAAGCTTTCACCATAGATGTAGACCACGTTGAGGTGCGGCTGTTCAATGCGATTACGCGGCACTTTATAGAAGTTGTCGAAGTCAGAATCTGCCAGTTGGGTATGCGACACAATCAGGGTCGCGACCTGGCGAAAGGCCGGGGTGGTCTGCACCGAGCCGAGTGCACAGGCGGCGGCCAGCAGCGACCAGCCCATGTGATGCGGACGCTTACGCCGCCGCAGAATCCACGACAGCAGGCAGAACAGCAGAAACAGCACGATGATCAGCCCAATCGCCGGCACCACATATTTACTGACACCCGCGCCGGTCAGACTGTTGGTCAGCGTATAGAGCACCGCATCGTTGATGCCGTCACCGGTAAAATAGTTGCTGGCATAGAGGGTGGCGTTCAGCACAACGAAAAGCACCAGCAGAATAAGAACGACAATAAACCAGAATTTGTTACGCCCGGCTTTACAGGAATAGATTGCAATAGCGGCCAGAAACAACGCGACGGACACCAATTCGGACAACGGCAAATCCTCTCTTCAGGGCTACGCGAGGCTTCACGCAACCGGCCACCTTCGGGGGATGGTTTTTCGACAATCTATATTGGCTGTAATCCGGCTGCAACATATCCGGCCCGATTTGTGCGGTGAAGAGCAGATTGGTTTATTGTCATTTCAGAAGTGAGGTTATCAGGCGTGACGGTGGCTGGCGCGCACCGTCAGCAGAGCAGAAGTCAGGGCGATTTTCAGAGTTTGCCGGTGAGATATTGTGCTTCGCCGTCGGCAAAACTCCAGTCACCTTTGTCGTTGGTGATAAAGCTGATCATTAAATCGTTGCCCTGCACACCACAATGCTCACGCAGCTCACGCGCCAGCTCGGCCATGAACAGCTGTTTCTGTTCACTGCTGCGTGGGCTGGTATAGACCCGCACCATCACCAGATTATCGCTCCGGCTGAATCCCAGTCCGGTATCCTGGAACACCATCTGATAGCGCTTGTTTTCCTGAACAATCTGGTAGCGATCGCGTTCCGGCACCTTAAAGGCCGTGAGCACGGCGCGGTGTGCCGCATCCAGCAGTGTACGAAGCTCTGATTCTGAACGACCCTGGATAACATCAAATTGCAGCAGTGGCATAGCGAACTCCTCCCGGTGATTAAGAACCCTATGGTGACCCCTTTATCCGGCGGGAAAAAGCGCGTAGCCTGAAATGATTATTCACTATAGTGAACAATCGTGATGAAAGAGATGAAAACGGATACGCTTTGGGATCATCTGCACTGGCTGACCGTACTGGCAGAGCAGGGCAGTTTTACCCGCGCGGCAGAGCGGCTCGACGTCAGCAAGGCGGCGATGAGTCAGAAAATTAAAGAGCTGGAGGAGATGGCCGGTGTGTTGCTGGTACAACGCACTACGCGCAGCGTGCGGCTGACCTCTGCCGGTGAGAAGCTGGTGGAGGAGCTACGCGAGCCTTTTGCCCGCATTGAACAGAGTTTTTTCAGCGTGCGGGACACCGCCGGGCCGGTCCGTGGCCTGGTGCGCATTACCGCACCGGTGGCGTTTGCCCGTCAGCAACTGGTGCCGATTATCGGTGAGTTTCTGCGTGATTATCCGCAGGTGCGTCTGCAGCTGGATGTGACTGACCGCATTGTGTCGCTGAGCAGCGAGGGATTTGATCTGGCCATTCGACACAGCGACACCCTGCCGGAAACCCACGTGGCACTGCCGCTGTGTGACACGCGGACATTACTGGTGGCATCCCCCGCCTATCTCAACGAACAGGGGATACCGCATACGCCGCAGGATCTGGCGCAGCATAACTGCCTTTACTATCCACGCGGCGTCGAATCACCGCGCTGGCGGTTTACCACCACCGCGGATAACGAGCAGGTCCAGATACGGATTCAGGGCAGCTTTGCCACTAACAACAGCGAGTCGATACGCGATGCGGCCCTGCAGGGATTAGGGATCGCTATGCTGCCCGATTTCAGCGCCCGGGAGGCGCTGGCAGCAGGGTCATTGCAGCAGGTGCTGCCTGCGTGGCAGCCGGTTGAGGCCTTTGCCGCTCGCCTGTGGATCGTACGACCCTGGGCGGCGCAGGTGCCCCGCGCGGTCACCACGTTTACACACTGGCTACGCGCGCGCTTTGACCGTTGATGGCAATGCCAGCGCAGGTGGCGTGGTGTGCATCATCTCGCCAATCAGGCTGCTGCGGTTATATAAACCAAGCCGCAGATTGAAGTCGAGATGCAGCCGCTCGTTGCCGGTTAATTTTATAATGGGTGGCGGCGTCTGTGGCCGCTGCTGAAACATCACTGACTGCGCAAAGGCGCTGCTGCTGTCGGCATGCAGGCGCTGATAGAACCAGGCGCTGGCTTCACTTTTACGCAGATAGAGATTCGCCCGCCGGTATTCCCGCATCGCAACCTGCTGCGCCAGCGACAGGAGCTGACGAGACGGATTCTCCATATTCTGCACAATCAGCGGAAAATCATCACGCTTCTTCAGCTCATGGAAATAGTTGCGGATGCCGACGTTTTTAACCGGCGCCAGCTGTTTCAGCCATTCGCGGATAAAGGGATTTTGCGGGGCGGCAGCAAGAAACCAGCTCTCGGTGACCGGCGCAAGCAGATTCAGCGTCGATTGCTCACCATAGTAACCAATGAGATCCATTGACCGCGCTTCGTGAACGCGATGCACCCAGGCGAGATTCTCAAACAGCAATGTGCTGCAATCGATGCCGATGCCGCCATAACGGTGAATCAGCTCAAGCCGGATGATTTCACTTTTATGTGCCAGCGTCAGATCGGAAGAGATAAAGTTGAGATCGGGCAGCCACTGCGACAGGGTGCGCTGCGTAATCAGATAAACCTGGTGGTCGGGGTTGTCCCGCCGGATTTTACTGATATTCAGCGCCATTGAGGCAGGCAGGTGATCGTTATGCCAGACCATCCAGACGATTTTTGGAATCTCCGGCAGATCTTTCTGCTGCGCGATCAATACGACATTATCTTCCTGACCCGGATCATATTCCGGTGCCCGACAGAGTTTCTGCTGTTTTCTATTCCATAACATCTGGCTACTGAACGATATTCTTTTCCAGTTACGCCAGATTTTATGCGCTGGACGTTGGCGATGTGAAGTCATGGTACACCTGTTATTTTTATTTTCCCGTCATAGTGCAGGCTCTGCCCGTTCCGCCAGCGGCGGGAACGGCCGGAATTACATACTGACTGCAATCCCGATGAGTGCGGGAATTAATGAATAGTTTTCCCTGGTGGCGACGTAGTGCTGGAGCGCGCGATAGTTTCCTCACGGCTGTTTAATTGCACTGCACCTTTTTAATAAAACATTATTTACACATTAGCTATGTCTTTTTTTGACTTTAGGATAATACGGAAATAATCCGGTCACGTTATGAAAATAATAATGTCGTCACTGTTAATCATTTATTTAAATGCGGGAATAAACGCAGTTAAGGAATATCTGAATATTATTCTTAACCTGCGCGTTATCCTGCGGCCCGGGCCACAGGAACAGTGGCTATTGTACTTAACTGGTGGTGTAAGCCCGGCTCATCAATCCGCGGAATCAGACAGCCTGAAGAGGATTGTCTACGCTTAAGAAGAACTTACTGAGAAAGGAGCGCGCATGCAGAGTGAATCTTACGGGTTACTGGCGGTTGATAAGCAGGGTAATCGCGTCCTGTTTCTTAATCCGGAAACCTTCGCGGTCGAGCGGGAACTGAACGCTTTTCCACCGCGGCCGCATGAACTCCTGATGCTGGCCCCCTGGGGTAAAGCCTATGTACCCATTTTTGGCGACGGCGTTCATGGTAATAACCCGCATCCGGGTCACAAAGTGGCGATTATCGATTTACAGCGTCGGGAGATCAGTGGCTTTATCGATCTGTCGCCGCTGCGGGCGCCCCACAGCGGGCAGCTGGGTCGCGATGGCAAAGTCTATCTCTGCTGTGAGCAGAGTGCCGCAGTGGCGGTGATCGATCCGCAGAGCGACAAAGTGGAAAAAATCATTCCAGTTCCTTCTCACAACGCGCATCGCCTGACGCTGTCACCCAGCGGCCGCAAGCTGTTCACCGATAACGAAGAGGATGCGACCATCACCGTGGTGGATCTCTGTGAAGCAGAGGGGCGGGTTATCGACACCATCCTGCTGCCCGGGCCGATTGCGGGCATCGCTGCCTCTCCGAAACACCCCTATCTGGTCGCCAGCGCCGCTGATGCACCGTTGCTCTATGTGATCGATCGGCAAAGCCACCGCATTCGCCAGCGCCTGACGCTGCCAGGTCATGAGCGGCCCTGTCAGGTGGTACGCTTCAGCGCCGATGGCGAGCAGCTGGTGGCGATAGGCGATCAGGAACCGCTGGTGACGCTGTTTGACGATCTGCTGAATCCGCTGGGCGACATCCGGGTAGGTAACATGCCGATGGATGGCTGTTTTACGCCAGACAGGCAACAGCTGCTGATTGCCAATCAGGATGATGGCACGCTGAGCGTCATCGATCTGGCGCAGCGTAAAGTGATTGCCACGCCGCGTGTCGGAACGGGCTGTGAGGTGCTGGGTTATTTTCCGATCGGTCAGATAAACGGACGATGATAGATCGCGGAACTCCAGTGGCGGCTGCTGGCGTGCTTCTCCGCCTGCCAGCCGCGTTTACGTAATTCGCGCGCAATCATCTTGTTCATGATGCCGTGACCCAGCAGCAGCACCGTGCCATGCCGTGAGTGATCGATCAGCTTCTCTGCCGCCGCGGAGGCGCGGCTGCGCGCATGTTGCAGCGACTCCGCTTCACCCGCATACCCGCAGAACCACAATAGCCGCAACAGGGCCAGCCAGCACAGGGTAGGCAGCTGCACCGCGCCGGTTCGCAGCAGTGGCACGGCGACTTCGCTGAACACGGCATCAACCTCATGGGGCTGCAGACCGAGCTGGCTCAGGGAGGATTGCGCGCGGGGCAGGGGACTACAGACAATCACCGCGGCCTGACGTGCAATCTCAATACTGCGCGGCGGCGGCCCGTCACTGACCTGTGACTGATCGTAGGCTTCGCACCAGTCTGCCAGCGCCTGCACGCTCTGGCGACCTGCCGCCTGATGATCGGGTTTACCATGTCGCATCAGGATAATGGTCATAACACCTCTGCCCGGACTTTTTGTCAGAGTAACGTATTGTCTGCGCTTACAGCGATTTTTCAGAATAAATACACGTGTCATCTCATGGTCACAGGCGTGTGCGACAACAGAGCCCGATGAAAGGATTTTAGTCAGTCTTATAACGCTTAAACATAAGAGAAAATGGTAACTTATAGTCGATGGTGATTTTTTTCAGGCGATGTGTTGCGGGTAACTGGCTGAATTTGCGCTAAAAATGCGTGATGACGGGATGTGATAGTGAAGTTTTACTAATAATTTTCATCAGGATCTATTGATTTATCTACGCGCGTAGATACACTAGGTCCCCAGTGATTGCTCACGGTGCCCGATGCACAGTAGGCCCATCGATTGTTAAGTTACATTCGCTCAGTTTAAGCGACCGGTGAAAAATACACCGGCGAAATGGGGCGAAGAACAAGATTCCAACACCAGGGAATCCTTTAACCTTTCATCATGGTTAGTCAACTGAACGTCGTCACCGGGGAATTTCCGCTTTTATCAGGGAATCGACCCATGGACGGGCGTTTATCGATCTGCATACTCATTCAGGGATAGGGTTATGACGGCACACAACTCCGTTAATCAGCAGGCATCACTGTCATCCACTTCAGCCGCCGATGAGCGGTTTAACACCCCTTCAGGCCGCAAAGATTTCTGGCGCGCCACTTTCTCATGCTGGCTCGGAACGGCAATGGAGTACGCGGATTTCGCGCTCTATGGCCTGGCGGCCGGTATCATCTTCGGCGACGTCTTCTTTCCGGAATCAACCCCTGCCATGGCACTGCTCTCCAGCTTTGCTACCTGGTCAGTCGGCTTTGTTGCCCGGCCTATCGGCGCACTCTTTTTCGGCTGGCTCGGCGACCGCAAAGGCCGAAAGGTGGTGATGATCTCCACCATCATTCTGATGGGCGCTTCCACGACGTTTATCGGCTTAATCCCGAGCTATGCCTCTATTGGCGTCTGGGCTCCTGCCTGTCTGGTTCTGCTGCGCTTTACGCAGGGTTTCGGCGCTGGCGCGGAGTTATCGGGCGGGACGGTGATGCTGGGCGAATATGCGCCGACAGAGCGTCGCGGACTGATCTCCTCCGTGATCGCACTGGGTTCTAACAGCGGCACACTGCTGGCTTCGCTGGTCTGGTTGCTGGTGGTACAAATGGATCAGCAGAGCCTGCTGGAGTGGGGCTGGCGTATTCCGTTCCTCAGCAGTGCGCTGATTGCGCTGGTTGCCTTGTGGATTCGACGTCATCTGCGCGAAACACCGGTGTTTGAGCGCAGAAAAGCGGAAATGGAAGCGGAACGCGCAGGCGTACTGGCCGCTCCGGTGGTGGATCAGCGGCCTTTCTTCCAGCGTACCCGTGCCTTCTGGACCATGGTTGGCCTGCGTATCGGCGAAAATGGCCCCTCCTATCTGGCGCAGGGCTTCATCGTCGGTTACGTCGCGAAGGTGCTGATGGTCGACAAGTCCGTACCAACCACTGCGGTGTTCCTCGCGTCATTGCTGGGTTTCCTGATCATTCCTTTAGCGGGCTGGCTCTCTGACCGCTTTGGTCGCCGGGTGGTTTATCGCGTGTTCTGTCTGCTACTGATGTTCTACGCCTGGCCCGCCTTTACGCTGCTCGACACGCGTGAACCGATGCTGGTGATCCCGGTTATCGTGGTCGGTATGGCGCTGGCGTCGCTGGGTATTTTTGGTGTGCAGGCGGCATGGGGCGTGGAGATGTTCGGCGTTCATCATCGCTACACCAAAATGGCCGTGGCTAAAGAACTGGGTTCCATTTTGTCCGGCGGAACCGCACCACTTATTGCCGCTGCTATGCTTTCTTATACCGGTCACTGGTGGCCGATTGCGGTTTATTTCTCGGCGATGGCCGCAATTGGGTTCTTTACCACCTTTGTCGCGCCTGAAACGCGAGGGCGGGATCTCAATCTGCCTGAAGATGCCATCTAGCTTTGCCTGAGGATGCCATCTGCCAGGATAGCGCGAAAAGCAGCAGGCCGTGTAAAGCGGCCTGTTTTTTTATGGAGGAACGTGATGTGCCTAAGTCGTTAACGGGAAAAGTGACCCGCAGTGAAGTTGCGAAAGCGGCAGGCACCTCAGTGGCAGTTGTCAGTTATGTCATCAATAACGGGCCTCGCCCGGTTGCCGAGGCGACCCGTCAGCGGGTACTGGAGGCGATTAAAGCCACCGGTTACCGGCCAAATGCGGCAGCACGTGCACTGGCTTCCGGTAACACCAAAACCTTCGGGCTGGTGGTGCCCAACATCGGCAATCCTTTTGTGGCCTCAATGGCGCACGTGTTGTTGCAGGAGTCGATGAATCACGGCCACGTCATGCTGCTGGGTGATGCAGGTGATGACCGCAAGCGCGAACTGGAGTTAATTCAGGGACTGCTTAATCGGCAGGTCGATGGACTCTTTTACAACAGCGTCGATCGCCATCCTTACATTGACCTGATTAAAGCCAGCGGTACGCCACTGGTCATGCTGGAGCGGGTTGAGCCTCAGCCGGGCGTTAACATGCTGCGGGTCAATGAGCGTCAGGCCGCCTGGCAGGTGACGGCACATCTGTTGAGTCATGGTTATCAGCAGGTCGGCATAATCAGCGGCCCGGTCGATATGCTTAACGCGCAGGATCGTATTCAGGGCTGGCGTGATGCCATGCAGGATCGCGGGCTGCCGATTGATGAATCGCTGATGTTTCCCGCCAGCTACACCCCACAGGGCGGATACGCTGCGGCACAAACCATGATCGCCCGGGGTCGTGTGCCTCGTGCACTGTTTACCAGCAACGAAGGTCAGGCGATTGGCGCGCTTCGCGCCTTTTCCGAACATCAGATCCGTGTGCCACAGGATGTGGCGCTGGTCTGTTTTAACGGTACCAATCACTCCTCGTTTCACGTCCCGACATTAACGACCGTGCGCCAGCCACTGCGTGAGATGGCTCGCTCTGCGATTCATATGCTGAAAGAGGGACAGAGCGAAGCGCAATTAAAGGAGTTTCCACACTACCTTGAAATCGGTGAATCCTGCGGCTGTGAGCCGCAAAGCCAGAGTTAGCCTATAAAAATATGAAAAGAATTATTATTGACTGCGATCCCGGCAACGGTATCGCGGGTGCCAACACCGATGATGGGCTGGCGATTGCGCTGGCCTTAGCTTCACCTGCACTGTCGCTGGAATTGATCACCACCGTGGCCGGTAACACGCCATGTGAAGTTGGCGCGCGCGTCGCCAAAGATCTGATCGTCCGGCTGGGATTATCTATCCCGGTAATCCAGGGGGCGACGCAGGCGCTACAGGAAGATCCTGCGCCGTGGCGCGAGACGCTGGATAACCGGGTCAATCAGCTTGCGCTGGGTAAGATGTGGCAGGGCGTGCGCCAGCCAGCGGATATCGCGGCGGATGCGTTTGATGCTGCTGACGCTATCGGCAAACTGATTTGCGACAATCCGGGCGAGATTACCCTGGTGGCGATTGGCCCGCTGACGAATGTGGCGCTGGCAATGCAGCGCTATCCCGCCATGGCCGACGCTGTGGCGGAAATTGTCATCATGGGCGGTGTGTTTACGCTGGATGATTATATCAAAGACACCAATTTTGGACTGGATCCGGAAGCGGCCCATCAGGTGTTGCACAGTGGTGCAGCAGTAACGCTGGTTCCGATGGATGTCACCACGCAGACACTGCTGACCCAGCAGGATTTGACCCGCCTGACCGCCGTCGATCATCCGTTGACCGAATTTGTGCGCGATACGCTGCGTCCGTGGATCGACTATTCGATGGCGACCCGGCAGCTGGCGGGATGCTGGATCCACGATGCGCTGGTGGTCGCCTGGTTGCTGAATCAGCGGGTCGCTTCAGGCATCGATTACCGGGTGGATATCGAACTGCGTCCCGGTGCGACGCGCGGCAAAAGCTGGCGTTATCGTCAGCCCCTTCGGCTCACTGTCGGCGTGCCTGAGCAGTGCGGCGCATCGGTACATGTGCTGCATCGTGTCGATAACACGCTGCTGTTGTCGATTATTGAACAGGCATTTAAGCGCCTGAAATCCTGATATCGTGGGCGATTAACTCGCCCGCGTGCTGGCGGCGGCGGATCGGTTTCCAGAAGGGCGCTGTGGCCATCAAACGCTGACGGTATCTGTCAGTTTGTCAGCGGCATCAGGACGCGGGCAGAAGGTGCAGGGCTTGTGTGAGCTGATACCCGGCATTACATTGCTTCGCACACGTCGATCCAGCGGGCGTTAGTCAGTTCAGCCATCAGCTGTGGGGTAATTCGGACGGCGCTGTGGATAGCGCCGGCGGCGGGCAGGACTTCCTCGAAACTGCGTAGTGAGACATCACAGTAAACGGTCAGCGGATTCTCAAGACCGAAAGGACAGACGCCGCCCACCGGATGGCCGGTCCAGTTAATCACCTCGTCCACGCTCAGCATTCGCGCTTTCGCCCCCAGCGCCGCTTTCAGCTTGCGATTATCCAGCCGGGCATCGCCTCGTGTCACAATCAGCACCACGTCGTTTTTCACTTTCAGTGACAGGGTTTTGGCAATCTCTCCTGGCGTCACGCCATGGGCGCGGGCAGCCATCCCGACCGTCGCAGTGCTTTCGGCCAGTTCAATAATTTCAATTTCAGGGGCGTGTTCGGCGAAGAACTGGCGCACGGACTCCAGGCTCATCTTTCTCTCCAGGCTGATCGAAGGCGTAAAAATTGCCACAAGCCTCAGTGCCTGTAAACGAGATAAACGGAGAATTCAGCGTAATTAAGTCTGTTTAGCTGCCGCTCAGGGTGCAGTTGCCGCATTGTTCGACATCGGGAATGCGATAACGCTGGCAGCAGCTGCGACGGACCAGTTCGCCGTTGCGCGGGATCATGGTGCGGTAGAGCGGGTTTTCGCTGCCATCCAGCAGCCGCTGGTTGAAGAACAGCGCCTGCTCCAGTTGCAGCACCAGCGACTCATCGATCTGGCTTTTCAGCTCACCCAGGAACCACTGAAATGAGTAGCCCATATTGTTCCAGATGAGTCGGGCGTTGATATCACCATGCTGCGTAATACCATTGACCACCGGGATCAGATGCTGCTGAATCAGCCGATCGATACGCTGCTGAGGGTTAAGATAGCGCGCTTCTTCATCCTCCTGCACATCGATCCAGAAAGTGGCCGGATGACCATTCTCATGAAAACCGACGCGGATATGCTCTGGCGAGCAGTCCAGCGCACGCGACTCCTGCAACAGCGCCATGATCAGTGTTGGCAGCAGCAGGCCAAAATACCATTGCGCCCAGAGTGACAGCACCGGTTTCGCTTCACGAACCGCATCAGGATGATCGCGATAGAGGTAATCGCTGTAGCGCTGAATAATTGGGGTAAAGGCTTCTGATTGTGACCAGGCGGCGAGGGTCAGCGTGTCGCGCGGAGCAGGCTGGCTGAGCTTCGTCGATTCAAGCAGATAGCTGCGCTGTTGTTGCAGCCGCTCATGCAGACTTTCCGCCAGTGGACGGTCATTCTGCCGGAAGATCATCGACTGAGCGTTAAAACGCTGTTCCTGAGCTGAAACGGTTGCCATGACGACTCGCGAAAAGTGTAGATAAGAAAGCAAATGATAATCGTTATTGATTAACTCTACAAGTCGTGTAAAAAATCGTCGTTGCGGGTGGGAAAACGGCGGGGTTGAGGTCAGTTATCCGATCGGGCAGAGCAGCAGAGAGCCGGGCATATCGCGCCGAAGCTTCAGTGATTACCGATGGCGTTACGTTTAATTAGGCATGTTCACTGGCGGCGTGATGCTGTTTTCGGGGTAAATCTTCCCAGGCGAGAATGGTATTCCGGCCCTGATTTTTAGCCACATATAATGCGCTGTCAGCATTGGCGACCGCCAGGTCAAATTCATTATCATAAATAGGCGCGATGCCGGCACTGATGGTGACGTGGGTTGAAACGGTTTCATTGAAAAGATGAGGAATTTCTAAATCCAGCACGTACTGACGGATTCGCTCTGCCAGTTTCATGGCGATGGAACTGTTCACATTGGTCATCAATACCAGAAACTCTTCGCCGCCATAGCGGGTGACAACATCGCGTGAACGCACCGCATCACGAATTGCGACAGAGACCCGCGCCAGAGCCTGATCGCCCATCGCATGCCCGTAATTGTCGTTATAGGACTTAAAGTGATCGATATCCAGCAGCAGCACATAGTGGCTGCCAGCATGGTTTTCCAGAATATTATCCAGCCGGTTCTTAAGACCACGACGGTTATAAAGCCCGGTCAGCGGGTCGAGCATGCTGAGGTCGCTGAATGTCTCTTTCTCTTCGTAGAGCTGATGCATCAGGCGCAGAGTAAAGTTGTCGGCACGGCGGCGCATCAGATGCTGTAGTGAGAAACCAATCAGCGGCAGCGTAATGGTCAGCAGGATCAGCGGCAGGTGCTGTGCATTGTCGAGCAGCAATACGGTGAGCACCGGTGGCGTGACATGCAGACAAAAAGCCCCCTGATAATCGCTCAGGGCGATGGCACTGATAAATAACACACTGATCAAACTGATAATAAGAAAGCCACCATCAAAATAGAACACCTGATGAAAGCGATAATTAATATGCCAGGCCCAGAGCATTCCCAGCAGCAGCGCCACAGGATTTAACAGGGGAAGTTTTACTTTAGGCCATATTAAAAGGGAAATTAACATGATGCCGCTAAAGGCCGCGACACTCATTACCGGCAGGGTCGTCTCACTTTTCTCACTGTTCATTATTGGCAGCAGATGAAATAGCGAAACGGCGATATTCAGAAACAGAAAAAGCATCACTGAAAGCCGGTATTTACTCTGTTTCAGTTCTTCATAAGATTGTAATTTCATTATAAGTACTCGTGACGACCCTGAAATACCAAAGCGCACGCCGGCAAAACCAGGTTCTGCCAGACAATGAGCAAATTATTGCTGTTGCTGTTATTAAAGGTGTTATCGACCGCAATCTAGCATTTTCCAACTGGTCTGTCATCTTCGTTGCCGGGCGTGACAAAAACAGGCTGCAGAGCAGGCAAAACTGTCATATGATAATGGGAATGCTTATCATTTGAGGTTGGTGTCATGGGGATAGCGATTATCGCGGCCTGCGGCCTGTGGGGAGTCAGTTGGGCGCTGGGTAAAAAGCTGGATAGTGCGTGGGGCGTGTTGCTGCCGTGCATTGCGCTGCCGCTGTTCGCCTTATGGGAACCGAGCTTCAGCCAGTGGCGGATGGTGATGACGGTTGCGCTGCTGCTGACAGTCGTGATGCTGTTTAACCAGCGGCTGCGTCACTATCTGCTGCTGCCATCCTGTCTGGCGTTAGCGGGCGGACTGGCGGCTGTCTCTGTGAATTTTCATCTGAATTAACATAAGCGGAGTGGTTAAAACCGGCGAACGGGGTAAAGCGGCTGGAAAAGGTAAAGCGACCGGAAAACAGAACAACTGGAAAAGGTAAAACGAGCAGGGTGTAAAACGAAACTACAGGGGAACAGAAGAGATGAGCGGGAAAGGCCTGAAGATGACAACGTTGGTGCGAAGAGAGGGACTTGAACCCTCACGTCCGTTAAGACACTAACACCTGAAGCTAGCGCGTCTACCAATTCCGCCACCTTCGCATCGAGTTGTCTGTTCATATCACCGCAATGGTGCGAAGAGAGGGACTTGAACCCTCACGTCCGTTAAGACACTAACACCTGAAGCTAGCGCGTCTACCAATTCCGCCACCTTCGCGCAGTGCTCGCGATATGAAACTTGTGATTTTGGTGCGAAGAGAGGGACTTGAACCCTCACGTCCGTTAGGACACTAACACCTGAAGCTAGCGCGTCTACCAATTCCGCCACCTTCGCATACCCGTAACACCTTGAGAATGTTACAACCACGGAGGCGCATTCTAGAGATTTTACTCTTTGCGTCAACAACTATTTCGTCGGGCTGAAACGATCGCTGTAAAAAACAACGTTTTCAGCCCGGCAAAGCAGTTAACGGCAGGAAAAACCCTTAGCGCGTTTTGGCACCGCGACCATAGACGGCACGGTAAACTTTAAAGCGACCGGTTTGCGCGATGACTTCGTGACTGCCGAAGGCTTCATCCAGCGCCTGCGGATAGGGCAGGAAGGTGTTAGCAACGATACGCAGCTCGCCGCCGGTATTCAGGTGCTTCACCGCACCACGAATCAGCGCCTGTGCGGCGTCGAGGCTGGTCTGAGTGCCCTCATGGAAGGGCGGATTAGAGATAATCATGTCGAAACGACCAGTCACGTCAGAGAAGACGTTGCTGGCGAAGACTTCGCCCTCGATGCCATTGGCGGCCAGCGTCGCTTTACTCGCTTCAATCGCCGCTGCGTGCACGTCACACAGCCACAGACGCACTTTAGGCGAACGGGCAGGCAGCGAGGCGGCAATCACGCCCGCACCACAGCCCATATCCAGCACTTTACCTTTGGTGTGTGGGGTAAAGGTCGACAGCAGCAGGGCGCTGCCGCTATCCAGACCGTCACGGCTGAAGACGCCAGGCAGGGTATGAATCGTCAGACCATCGAGCTGATACTGGTGACCAAAGGTGCTGGCATCGAATTCAGGCTGTTTGTCGAGGCGACCGTGGTAGAGACCACAGCGACGCGCGCTGTCGATCTTCTCCAGCTTCACCCACGACTCCATCATGCCTTCGGCGCTGCGCACGCCGCTGCGGTTTTCACCGACCACGAATACGTCGCAGCCCACCGGCAGCAGCGACAGCAGGTTCTGCAGCTGGAACTGCACTTCCGGCTTATTCTTGGTCCAGAAGTAGACCAGGGTATCGCAGCCCTGCACATCTTCGGCCTGCGCAACCATTCCGTAACGCGCCTGTTCGCCCATACGGCGGCTCAGGTTTTGCCAGTGATGATATTGCTGGGTGTGAACGCGCGATGAGGCGGTTTCCAGCTGAGCGGGCAGGTCATCCTGCAGATCGCCAGCAAATAAAACATGGCGGGCGGTAAATTCATCACTGTGGCGCAGAATGACTTCGCTGGCCGGGGTAAAAGCAGACATGTAGGGCTCCTGTAAGATCTGAGCGGGGATTATAGTGGTTTGTTGGCGCATGTTCGATGGGTTTGCTAGCATAGCGTCGCATTCAGGCAGCAGAACAGGTAACACCATGACGTCCAGGCGCGACTGGCTTTTACAGCAAATGGGAATTACGCAGTACCAACTGCGCCGCCCGCGCGTGCTTCAGGGCGAAATTGCCGTCACGCTGGCACCGGACACGCAGTTAATTATTGTCGCTGACGCGCCCCCCGGTTTACATGAACCGCTGATGCGCGATGTGCTGCATGCCCTCAATCTGCAACCCGCCCAGGTAATGACCGTGACACCGGATCAGCTGCAAATGCTGCCGGAGACGCTGAACTGCGCGGGCTGGCTGCTCGGCGTAGAGAGCGAACAGACTTTCAATGGCGTGGCATTAACCAGCGCCTCTTTCAATGAACTGATCAGCAGCGGCGTCGCCAAACGCGCGCTCTGGCAACAGATGTGTAACCATGACAGCCATCTCTTTACTCACCCCTGACGATCTGGCGCAGGCCTTCGCCATTGAGTGTCGTAGTCACGCGTTTCCCTGGAGTGAAAAGACGTTTGCCAGCAATCAGGGCGAGCGCTTTATCAATTTACGTCTCGACGTTGACGGCAAAATGGCCGCCTTTGCGATTACGCAGGTGGTACTGGACGAAGCCTCGCTGTTTAACATCGCGGTCGATCCCGCTTTTCAGCGCCGGGGATTGGGCCGCCAGCTGTTGCAGCATTTGATCGATGAGTTGATCAAACGCGACGTGCTGACGCTGTGGCTGGAAGTGCGGGCCTCGAACCTGCCCGCCATCGCGCTCTATGAGCAGCTTGGATTCAATCAGGTCAGTCGTCGCCCCAACTATTATCCCACCGCCAGCGGCCGTGAAGATGCCATTCTCATGGCACTGACGCCGTAGCGGTGTTAAGGAGCTTTAATGATTGATAACTGGGATTGCATCCTGTTTGATGCCGACGATACCCTTTTTCATTTCGACGCCTATGCCGGTTTGCAGCGCCTGTTCGCCGGTTATGACGTGCAGTTCACCGACCAGGATTACAGCGATTATCAGGCGATAAACAAGCCGCTGTGGGTCGATTATCAGAACGGTGCTATCTCCGCGTTACAGCTGCAGACTCAGCGTTTCAACCACTGGAGCGAAAAGCTCAGCGTTGCGCCGGAGATCCTCAACAGCGGCTTCCTCAGCGCAATGGGAGAGATCTGCACGCCGCTGCCGGGCGCGGTCAGCCTGATGAATCAGCTGCATGGCCGGGTGAAAATGGGCATCATCACCAACGGTTTTACTGCGCTGCAGCAGACGCGTCTGGAGCGCACCGGTTTTCGCGATTACTTCTCGGCGCTGGTGATCTCCGAGCAGGTCGGCCAGCCAAAACCGGCGCCAGAGATTTTTTATTACGCACTGAATCTGATGGGCAACCCGGATCGTGAGCGGGTGCTGATGGTGGGTGATACGCCAGAGTCAGACATTCTGGGCGGCATGAAAGCCGGTATTAAAACCTGCTGGCTCGATCATGGCACCCGGCCATTGCCGGAACATATTAAGCCCACCTGGCAGGTCAAATCGCTGGGCGAGCTGGAAGCGCTGCTCATCGGCTAACGCAAGACGCCTCGCAAATCAGCATCTTTCCCATAAAAAAAGGCCCGCACAGCGGTAATGCCAGTCAGTTAAGCGACAGGTGATAACGCACTCTGGTGCCGCTCAGGGGCTGGCGGTCCTCGCGCCGCTGCGCGGTTCCTTCACTTCATTCCTCTGCCTGACGGACCGCCGGGGATGGCACATCCTGTGCCGCCCCGCCTTTCGCCCGCGTCCTGCGGGCTCTCCTGGCTGACTCATTCTGTTCAGCGCTGCGGATTGCCTGCCCCTGCCTGCTCTGAAACTTCAGTGTGAATTGTTAAAAAGGGCACGAGAGTGGAGGCCTGAGCGCCTCTGCTGCTGAAAGGGCTATCCGCAGCGCTGAGGCGTGACGGCGGGCCAGAAGTCCACGCCGGGAAGCGTGGACAGTTCGGGGCCGGCCAGGGAGGGCCGATCCCCGAACGGTTCGTCGGCACGACGTCAAAGCCGAAGGTACCGCGTGAGCGGCGCGAGGACGGCCCGGCAGCAGCAGAGGTGCGCTGGCCCGCACTGCGGCTCGCTCGCCCATAAAAAAAGCTCCCACGTCTGACCGTGACAGCCTTTACAAATCTAATCTTAACTGACCAGCATTACCGCTGTGCGGGCCTTTCTTGTTTTATCTTTACCGCAGCCGGAACACTACTCTTTCTTCTCGTCGTCCTCATCCCGATCCTCTTTCACCGGGGTGCTGGCGGTGAGCAGGAACGGCGACTGCTGCCAGCGGGTGCGGCGGTGGCGCAGCAGAGTGCGTGAGAGAATAATGCCGATAGCCAGCGCCAGCAGCATCATCAGACGCAGAATATTGGTGGTGTTATCGACCTGATGCGAGTCGGTGACCAGCACGTGGGTATCCAGCGTCACGCGCAAAAAGCCCAGCGGACCCTCGTTTCCGGCCAGCGGCTGCACAATCTGATGGTTGAAATAGCTGCCTGCGCGCTGGCCGTCGAGCGCCAGCCGATCGCGTACATTGATGTTTTCACCGCTGTGCGCCACCAGGCTGCCGTCGCCGTCATAGACCGATGCATCCAGAATACGGCTGTTAGCCGTCATCTGATTAAGAATGGCTTCTATCTGAGTCCGGTTATTTTCACTGTTGTCCATCAACGGCTTAAGGCTGAACGCCACCTGGCTGGTCAGCGTATGTGCCAGCTCCTCGACCTGTTCAGAACGTGCCGCCTGATGGCCGAGGCTGAACCAGGATGCGCCCTGCATCAGCACGACCAGCAGCGCCATCGAGATGAGAACGATCACGGTACGATGTAAGCGAAATTTCAGTGCGGTTTTAGCCATTAATCATCCGGGTCATATCACAACAGAAAGCCTGGAGATTATGTTGCCAGAAGCGGCGCAGACAAGGTAGCCTCTTGCGTGGTTTTGTTGTCCCTACAGGAGCTCTGATGCCAAATCGTTTAACCTGGTGCGATCTTCCCGCCGATGTCTCCCTCTGGCCGGGTTTGCCCCTTTCTCTTAGCGGTGATGAAGTGATGCCGCTGGACTATCGCGCTGGCCGTACCGGCTGGCTGCTGTATGGCCGCGGGCTGGATAAGCAGCGGCTGACCGATTACCAGCACCAGCTAGGTGCCGCCATGGTGATCGTCAGCGCCTGGAACGTCGATGAGTATCAGGTGATTCGCCTGGCGGGATCGCTGACGCCGTTTGCCAGCAAGCTGGCGCACGACGCTGGCCTGGATGTTGCGCCGCTGGGCAAAATCCCGCATCTCAAAACGCCAGGCCTGCTGGTGATGGATATGGACTCCACCGCGATTCAGATCGAGTGCATCGACGAGATTGCAAAACTGGCGGGCTGCGGCGAGCAGGTGGCGGAAGTCACGGAACGTGCGATGCGCGGCGAACTCGATTTCACCGCCAGCCTGCGTCAGCGCGTGGCTACGCTGCAGGGGGCAGACGCCAATATTCTGAAACAGGTACGTGATGTTCTGCCGCTGATGCCGGGCTTAACGACGCTGACGCAGAAGCTGCAGGCGCTGGGCTGGCAGGTTGCCATCGCGTCTGGCGGCTTTACCTACTACGCCGAATACCTGCGCGACAAGCTGCATCTGTCGGCGGTGGTGGCTAATGAACTCGAAATTTGCGACGGCAAACTGACCGGCAAGGTGCTGGGACCGATTGTCGACGCACAATACAAAGCCGATACCCTGAAGAAGCTGGCGCAGCGTTTTGACATCGCGCCGGAACAGACGGTGGCGATCGGCGATGGTGCCAATGACCTGCTGATGATCAAAGCCTCAGCGCTGGGCATTGCGTTCCATGCTAAACCTAAGGTGAATGAGCAGACTGCGGTCACCATTCGCCATGCCGATTTAATGGGGGTGTTCTGCATCCTCACCGGCAGCCTGATCCACGAAGAGCGTTAACTGAGGTATTGATTTGGCCAAAGCGGCAAAACGCGCATTTGTCTGTAACGAATGTGGCGCAGATTACCCACGCTGGCAGGGGCAGTGCAGCGCCTGTCACGCCTGGAACACCATCACCGAGGTGCGCATTGCCGCCTCGCCCGCGGCTGCGCGTAACGAGCGCCTGAGTGGCTATGCCGGCAGCGCCGGAACCAGCCGGGTGCAGAAGCTCTCTGAAATCAGCCTGGAGGCGTTACCGCGCTTCTCGACCAGCTTCAAAGAGTTTGACCGGGTGCTGGGCGGCGGGGTGGTGCCGGGCAGCGCCATTCTGATTGGCGGCAGCCCCGGCGCAGGCAAATCCACGCTGCTGCTGCAGGTGATGTGCCGGTTGTCAGAGGGGATGAAAACCCTGTATGTCACCGGTGAAGAGTCACTGCAGCAGGTGGCGATGCGCGCCCATCGTCTGGGATTACCCACCGAAAATGTGAATATGCTGTCGGAAACCAGCATTGAGCAGATCTGCCTGATCGCCGAACAGGAGCAGCCGCAACTGATGGTGATCGACTCGATCCAGGTGATGCACATGGCGGAGATCCAGTCCTCGCCCGGCAGCGTCGCCCAGGTGCGTGAAACCGCCGCTTACCTGACGCGCTTCGCCAAGACGCGCGGTGTGGCGATCATCATGGTTGGTCACGTCACCAAAGATGGTTCCCTGGCCGGACCGAAAGTGCTGGAACACTGTATCGACTGTTCGGTGCTGCTGGATGGCGATGCCGATTCCCGCTTCCGCACCCTGCGCAGTCATAAAAACCGCTTCGGCGCGGTTAATGAACTGGGTGTGTTTGCCATGACCGAGCAGGGCATGCGTGAAGTCAGCAACCCGTCAGCTATTTTCCTGTCGCGCGGCGAAGAGATCACCTCGGGCAGTTCGGTGATGGTGCTGTGGGAGGGAACGCGACCGCTGCTGGTGGAGATTCAGGCGCTGGTCGATCACTCGATGATGGGCAATCCACGCCGCGTGGCAGTGGGTCTGGAGCAGAACCGCCTGGCGATTCTGCTGGCAGTATTGCACCGTCACGGCGGATTGCAGATGGCGGATCAGGATGTGTTCGTCAACGTGGTCGGCGGCGTCAAAGTCACCGAAACCAGTGCTGACCTGGCGCTGATGCTGTCTATAGTGTCGAGCCTGCGCGATCGTCCGTTGCCGCAGGATCTGGTGATCTTCGGCGAAGTGGGACTGGCGGGCGAAATCCGTCCGGTGCCCAGCGGTCAGGAGCGCATCGCTGAAGCGGCGAAGCATGGCTTCAAACGCGCCATTGTGCCGGCAGGGAATGCACCGAAAAAACCGATTGCCGGGATGCAGGTTTTCAGCGCGAAGAAGCTGGCCGATGCGCTGGCGATTCTGGACGATCTGTAACGCGCCTGCGGCCGCCAGCGAAAAGCCGCTGGCAGGCCGCTCCCACCTTAACCGCATTGATGCAGGAGGCACGACATGTCGTCGTTTGATTATCTGAAAACGGCCATTCGCCAGCAGGGTCACACGCTGCAACAGGTCGCTGATGCCAGCGGCATGACCAAAGGCTATCTGAGCCAGTTGCTCAATGCCAAAATCAAAAGCCCCAGCGCGCAAAAGCTGGAGGCGCTGCACCGTTTTCTGGGTCTGGAGTTTCCGCGCCGTGATAAAACGGTCGGCGTGGTGTTTGGTAAATTCTATCCGCTGCACACCGGCCATATCTATCTGATTCAGCGCGCCTGTAGCCAGGTCGATGAGCTGCATATCATTATGGGCTACGACGAGCCACGTGACCGCGAACTGTTTGAGAACAGCGCGATGTCACAACAGCCCACGGTCAGCGATCGACTGCGCTGGCTGCTGCAGACCTTTAAGTATCAGAAAAATATCCGCATTCACGCCTTTGATGAGGAGGGGATTGAGCCCTATCCGCACGGCTGGGATGTCTGGAGTAAGGGCGTCAGCGCGTTTCTCAGCGAGCACGGTATTGCGCCGGATTGCATCTACACCAGCGAAGCGCCCGATGCGGAGATGTATCAACAGCATCTTGGCATTCAGACCGTACTGGTCGATCCCAGCCGATCCTTTATGAGCATCAGCGGCGCGCAGATCCGTCAGGATCCGTTCCGCTTCTGGGATTATATCCCGACCGAAGTGAAACCTTTCTTTGTGCGCACCGTGGCGATCCTCGGCGGGGAGTCGAGCGGTAAATCGACGCTGGTGAATAAACTCGCCAACATCTTCAATACCACCAGTGCCTGGGAATATGGCCGCGACTATGTCTTCTCCCACCTGGGCGGTGATGAAATGGCGCTGCAATATTCAGATTACGACAAGATCGCGCTGGGCCAGGCGCAGTACATCGATTTCGCGGTTAAATACGCCAATAAAGTGGCGTTTATCGACACCGACTTTGTCACCACGCAGGCGTTTTGTCTGAAGTATGAGGGGCGTGAACATCCGTTTGTGCAGGCACTGATCGATGAATATCGCTTTGATCTGGTGATTCTGCTGGAGAACAACGTGCCCTGGGTTGCGGATGGCTTGCGCAGCCTGGGCAGTTCCGTGGATCGACGCGAGTTTCAGTCGATGCTGGTGACGATGCTGCGGGAAAACAACATCGAATTCCTGCACGTGCAGGAAGATGATTATGACACCCGGTTCCTGCGCTGCATTGAACTGGTGAAAGCGATGCTGGGCGAGAAAAACGCCCAGCCGTAACGCATGCTGTGACCCGGTCTGCCGCAGGGCAGCCGGGTCAGCGCATTAATACACCATCACTACTTTGCCGCGCATGTGGCCTTCCAGCACGCGCTGATGGGCAGCAGTTAAGGTCTCAACGCTTAAGCCGTGCAGCGTCTCGCTCAGTGTGGTTTGCAGCTTACCTTCATCCAGCAACGCCGAGACGGCATCCAGAATCTCACCCTGACGCGCCATATCCGGCGTGTTAAACATGCTGCGGGTGTACATCAGCTCGAAATGCAGGGCAGCACTCTTCAGCTTCAGCTGATCCATCGACAGCGGATGTTCGTTTTCCACGATGGTGCAGATATGGCCCTGCGGGGCGATCAGCTTTGCCATGGTCTCCCAGTGACCGTCGGTATCATTCAGGCAGAAGATATAATCGACCTGTTTAATGCCCTGTTTTTCCAGCTCACCAATCATATCTTTGTAGTTGATCACCAGATCGGCGCCGCGATCGCGGCACCACTGCGCGGAATCTTCACGCGAAGCGGTGGCAATGATCTTCACCTTGCTGCGCAGTTTCGCCAGCGGGATCGCCAGCGATCCGACGCCGCCTGCGCCGCCCACGATCAGCAGCGTCTGATCTTCCGTTGCCGTCTCCAGGTTCAGTCGCTCAAACAGCCCTTCCCAGGCGGTCAGGGCCGTCAGCGGGATCGCGGCCGACTGCGCCCAGTCCAGGCTCTCTGGCTTGTGACCGGTGATGCGTGAGTCAACCAGCTGCTCGGTGCTGTTACTGCCAGGACGGGTCAGGTCACCCGCATAAAAAACTTTATCGCCTGGCTTAAAGTTGCTGACTTTGCTGCCCACTTCCAGCACCACACCGCTGGCATCCCAGCCGAGGATGCGTGGCTGCTCTAATCCGTTCTTCTTCGCCCCTTTGTGAACCTTGGTATCGACCGGGTTGACCGACGCGGCTTTGACTTCGACCCGCAGGTCATACTCCCCTGGCGCTGGGGTTTCAGGGAAAATTTCAGTGAAGTTTTCAGGACTTTTCGGATTAATTGCGATAGCGCGAATAGACATACATTTTTCCTGTTTAGTCAGGCTGGAAGCCTGGATCTGGTGGTTGCCATTCTGGCCCTGAAGAGTGCTCACACTCCGCAGGGGCTGTGCCACGCTGTCCGTGGCAGACTGGCTGATGATTCGGAACAGGCTTTAAGTGTAGAACCTGATTTTAGCAGTGATAAGATGGACAATCTTTCATAGAGTGTTCGTCTGAGGTGAACAATGGCGTTTCGTCAGTGGCAGGATATGGCACTGTTTGCGCTGGTGGCGGAGTGCGGCAGCTTTACCGGCGCGGCAGAACGTGCAGGGCTGCCAAAATCGAGCGTCAGTCAGCGCATCAGCCAGCTGGAGCAGCGGCTGGGAATTCGGTTGCTGAACCGCACCACCCGCCAGCTCAATCTGACCTTTGCCGGTGAGCGCTATCTGCTGCATTGCCAGGAGATGATGCAGGCCAGTGAACGCGCCGATCAGGCGATCGCCAGCCTGCGTGAAAATCCCAGCGGGCGTCTGCGTATCACCAGCCCGGCGGGGATTGGTGCCACGCTGCTGGCGCGCTGTAACGCGGCGTTTTTACGTCTCTATCCCGATGTGATGCTGGATGTCTCGATCTCCGATGAGATGCGTGATCTGGTGCAGGAGGGCTTTGATGTGGCGCTGCGCACCGGTCAGCCGCAGGAGTCCTCGCTGATTGGCCGCCGGATAGGCAACTGCCCGCGACTGCTGGTCGCTTCACAGCGCTATCTTGATCAGCATCCGCCGCTGGTTCATCCACAGCAGTTGTCGGCCCACCGCTGTATAGCGCATCGTGCCTGGAATGAATGGGTGTTGCAGCGCGATGACGAATTCTATCGCTGGCTGCTGCCGCCAGGCCATCTCACGGACAATTTGCTCTATGCGCGCGAATCTGCGCTGGGCGATGCGGGCATTACGCTGCTGCCGCACTTTCTGACCGACGGGGCGATGGCGGATCCCCGGCTGGTGCCGGTATTGCCGGAATGGGAAATCGAGGGGAATGAGCTCTGGCTGGTCTATCCGGGCCGTAAACTGAATTCACCTGCGCTGGCGCGGTTTATTGAATTCGCGCTGCAGTCACCGGTGTTCAGGGAGTTTTATCGCTGACCGGTACAATGTGGCGCAGGAACAGTGCCGCCATTTTTTCCGGGCCACTCTGGTAACCCGCGATATTTGCCGCTAACCAGTCGCTGGGGCTCACGCCTTCCCAGTTCACCTGATAGCCTGCGTGAAGAATGATATGTTCGAACAGAATGCGTAATGCCCGACCGTTTCCTTCCCGAAAGGGGTGCAGAATATTGAACTCGCAGTAATACCAGGCAACCTGATGACAAAAAGCTTCATGGTCAGCCTGCTCCAGCCATCTTTCGCACGCCAGTTTTGCAAATAATTTCTCCGCTTCACGCAGAATAAAAGCGGGCTGGCAAAAGCGGGTCTCTCCTTTGCTGATAGAGATATCACGTATCTGCCCCGCCCAGCTATAAAGCTCGTTAAACAGGCAGTAATGAATGTGACACAGTGACTGAAGGGTAAAAGGAGGATGAGAGAGCTTAATGGTGTGAATGGTCAGCGCGGTAACAGCACGCTCAGCCTGATCCAGCAGGGTTTGTTCGCGGATATCATAGCGATTGATCAGCACATCGGAATCGGGATAACAGTAGTGATCTCGCCAGACAAGATAACGATTCACGTTGGCTTCCTGTTACTGCTTATAGCGGCGTCGAACCTGTTCCAGGGTCGATAATTCAGCATCTGCTGAAATACGTATCCCCTCCAGCAGGGAACTTGCGGCAAAGTTTGCGACTTTAGTGGCTTCATAAATCGCTTCAGCTTTTTTAGCCACTGGCCGCTCAGCTTTTTTCTTCATTGCGTTCAGCCCTTAAAACGTCACTGGTGAAGCAGGAGGAGGCCTGAGCCTCCCCCTGACATCGTTACTTCGTCATACGCTTGTACTTGATGCGCTTCGGCTCCAGCGCTTCGGCGCCGAGAGTACGCTTCTTGTACTCTTCATATTCGGTAAAGTTACCTTCGAAGAATTCGATGTTGCCCTCATCCTGATAATCCAGGATGTGCGTGGCGATACGGTCCAGGAACCAGCGGTCATGCGAGATCACCATGGCACAACCCGGGAACTCCAGCAGGGCGTTTTCCAGCGCGCGCAGGGTTTCAATGTCCAGGTCGTTGGTTGGCTCATCGAGCAGCAGCATGTTGCCGCCAACCTGCAGCAGCTTCGCGAGGTGCAGACGACCACGCTCACCACCCGACAGTTCGCCTACGCGTTTGCCCTGATCGACGCCTTTAAAGTTAAAGCGGCCGACATAGGCGCGGCTTGGCATCTCGGTGTTACCGATGCGCATGATGTCCTGACCGCCGGAAACTTCTTCCCACACGGTTTTGGCGTTATCCATGCTGTCGCGGAACTGATCCACAGAGGCCAGCTTGACGGTTTCACCCAGTACAATCTCGCCAGAATCAGGTTGTTCCTGACCAGACATCATGCGGAACAGCGTTGATTTACCCGCGCCGTTTGGACCGATAATCCCGACAATCGCGCCTTTCGGTACCGAGAACGAGAGATCGTCAATCAGCACACGGTCGCCATAAGACTTACGCAGATTGCTGACTTCCAGCACTTTGTCACCCAGACGGGCACCTGGCGGAATGAACAGTTCGTTGGTTTCGTTACGTTTCTGGTAGTCGGTGTTGTTCAGCTCTTCAAAGCGTGCCAGACGGGCTTTGCCTTTAGACTGCTGGCCTTTTGGCCCTTTGCGCACCCACTCCAGCTCTTTCTCAATCGACTTGCGACGAGCGGCTTCAGAAGAGGCTTCCTGCGCCAGACGCGCATCTTTCTGCTCCAGCCAGGAGGAGTAGTTACCTTCCCACGGAATCCCTTCACCGCGGTCAAGTTCCAGAATCCAGCCTGCAACGTTATCCAGGAAGTAACGGTCATGCGTAATCGCGACGACGGTACCTTCGAAGTCGTGCAGGAAGCGCTCCAGCCAGGCGACAGATTCGGCGTCCAGGTGGTTCGTCGGTTCGTCCAGCAGCAGCATGTCTGGTTTTTCCAGCAGCAGGCGGCAGAGGGCGACGCGACGACGTTCACCACCGGAAAGGGTGGCGATTTTCGCGTCCCAGTCAGGCAGGCGCAGCGCATCGGCAGCACGTTCCAGCTGGGTATTCAGGTTGTGACCATCGTGAGCCTGGATGATCTCTTCCAGACGGCCCTGTTCAGCGGCCAGTTTGTCGAAGTCTGCACCTTCTTCAGCATAGAGCGCATAGACTTCGTCGAGACGCTTCAGTGCGCCAACGACTTCTGACAGCGCTTCTTCTACCGACTCACGCACGGTGTGTTCAAGGTTAAGCTGCGGTTCCTGCGGCAGGTAGCCAATCTTGAGGCCTGGCTGCGGACGCGCTTCCCCTTCGATATCTTTATCGATGCCGGCCATGATGCGCAGCAGGGTAGATTTACCCGCGCCGTTCAGGCCGAGTACGCCAATTTTTGCGCCAGGGAAGAAGCTGAGCGAGATGTTTTTCAGGATATGTCGCTTCGGCGGAACCACTTTGCCGACGCGATGCATGCTATAGACGAATTGAGCCACGTTGGTTTGAGCCTCTGGGTCTGTTGGTCGTTTGAATGATGTCGAAGTTTAGCCTTTTTCACCGTTTAATCCCAGCCGGGGGGCGGCGAATATTAGCGTGGCGGAGCCGATGCCGGGCGATCCAGGCATAACTGACTGATTTCCACGCTCAATCGCTGACAGAGTCAGGAGAGGATGTCAGAAAGAGGCATCAGGGCAGACGCAGCGGGATCGCCTGCTGGGCCAGCCAGTTTTGCAACGCCTGATCGGGCGCGCTGTCACTCACCAGCAGATCAAAGCGCTGCAGCTCGGCGATGCGGGCAGGCAGCACCTTGCCATATTTACTGCTGTCAGCCACCAGCACCGACTTTCGGGCGCGCAGCATGGCGTGATGTTTCATCATCAGCTCATTGGTGTTGTAGCAGGTTGCGCCCTGATCTTTATCGATGCCCGCCGCAGAGATAAAGGCCAGCGTCGGGCAGAGATCGTCAAGGATGGTATGCACGCCAATCGGCGTAAACAGCGCGTTGTCGGCATGAAATTCACCGCCGCTGAGAATCACGTTACAGGCCGGTTTCTCTTTCAGGGTCAGAAAGGTATTCATGGCGCAGCAGATGGCGGTAAACGACAGGGTGTCGGGAATCGCATCCACGATGTAGGGCAGGGTGGTGCCGCAGTCAAAAAAGACCGTATCGTTCTCGTTGATCAGGCTGGCGGCCGCCTGTGCCAGTCGCTGCTTTCTGGCGGCATTCTGGCCATGCTGATCGCTGACAAAATAGTGGCTGGCATGACTTTTCGGATCGCTGACGATATAGCCGCCCAGCAGGACCACGCTGGAGCCCGGCTCGGTTAAATCGCGGCGAACCGTCATCTCTGAGACGCCGAGCAGCTGGGCCGCATCTTTCAGATGCAGTTTGTCGGTGCGTTTCAGCGCCTGCGTCAGCTTGTGAATGCGTTCGTCGCGCCGGGTTTCCATGGTCATCTCTCTGTTCCCTATCCTGCAGTGCGGAGGAAAGACGCCGGGATCGACGTCAATACGCTACAAACCTCACAGATTTGAATGAGTTGCGTCTCATCCGCCAGGCTGGCAGTCAATCTTACCCGCATTCCGTGAGGGCCGCAAACCTCCGCCGTGCTGTCAGCGCGTGGTGATATCGGCACATCACCGCGAGCGGTTGTGGCTTTCACCATCCGCGTTCAATGATGTTAGATTGTTATAATAATAACACTGAAAATCCCATTGCATGCCGTTGTTCGCCCATCACCACCGTGTCAGGATGTGGTTTTTGTCACATATTTAACCTTTAAGAATTGTTATTGTTACTTTAATAACATTTTAAGTTTAAAAAACATCCGGGAGAAAAGGTCATGACAATTGCGGTCATCGGCTCAAACATGGTCGATCTGATTACCTATACCAACAGCCTGCCGAAAGCGGGCGAAACCCTTGAAGCGCCCGACTTTGCCATTGGCTGCGGCGGTAAAGGGGCCAACCAGGCGGTCGCGGCGGCAAAAATGGGCGGCAACGTGATGATGGTCAGCAAGGTCGGTGACGATCTCTTTGCTCCGAACACCGTTGCAAATCTTCAACAGCAGGGCGTGGACACGCGCTTCGTCACCACCGCACCGGGCACCTCCAGCGGCGTGGCACCGATTTTTGTCGATGACCAGTCGCAGAACCGCATTCTGATTATCAAAGGTGCTAACCAGCAGCTGAAACCGGCCGATATCGACGACGCGGCTGAGGCGCTGAAAGCCTGCCAGCTGATCATCCTGCAGCTGGAGATCCCGCTGGAGACGGTCTATTACGCCATCGATTTTGCCCGCCAGCATCAGATCACAGTGATCCTTAATCCGGCGCCGGCCGTCGCCACGCTTGATATTGATTACGCCTGCAAATGCGACTTCTTTATGCCCAACGAAACCGAGCTGGAGATCCTCACCGGCCTGCCGGTCAGCAGCGATGAAGAGGTGATCCTCGCCGGACAGTCGCTGCTGAAACGCGGCCTTAAAAATCTGATCATCACCCTGGGCAGCCGGGGATCGGTCTGGATGAGCGGCGACGAGATCCATCGCGTGGATGCCACACCGGTTCAGGCGGTCGACACCAGCGGCGCGGGCGATGCCTTTATCGGCTGCTTTGCGTATCTGCTGGTGGAAACCGGCGATGTGGCAGCCGCCATGACCCAGGCGTCTGCCTATGCCGCCTGCAGCGTCACCGGGCGCGGCACCCAGCGCGCCTATCCCGACGCAGAGAGTTTCCAGCGTTTTCTCAACCGTAACTGAGGTTCTGCCATGCACCAGAAAATTGTTCAGCAATCTGATGGCTATCTGAATAAAACGCCGCTGTTCCAGTTCATTCTGCTGTCGTGCCTCTTTCCGCTCTGGGGCTGTGCGGCGAGTCTTAACGATATCCTGATCACCCAGTTTAAAAGCGTATTTGCCCTGAGCGACTTTGCCAGTGCGCTGGTGCAGAGTGCCTTTTATGGCGGCTATTTTCTGATTGCGATCCCCGCGTCGCTGGTGATCCGCAAGACCAGTTACAAGATGGCGATCATGATCGGCCTGGCGCTCTACATCGCCGGCTGTATCGCCTTCTATCCCGCCTCACACATGGCGACTTACACCATGTTCCTGGCGGCGATATTTGCCATCGCCATCGGCCTGAGTTTCCTGGAAACCGCCGCCAACACTTACAGCTCGATGATTGGCCATCGTGATCACGCCACGCTCCGCCTCAACGTCAGCCAGACCTTCTATCCGATCGGTGCGCTGATGGGGATTGTGCTGGGCAAATATCTGGTGTTCCAGGAGGGCGACAGCCTGGAGAGTCAGATGGCGACCATGACGGCAGAGCAGGCACATGCGTTCCGCCTGACGATGCTGGAACACACGCTGGAGCCCTACAAATATCTGGTGATGGTGCTGGTGGTGGTGATGCTGCTGTTTATGTTCACCCGCTATCCGCGCTGTAAACCCGAAAGCAGCGAGAGGTCGCGCCCCTCGCTGGGCGAGACCTTCCGCTATCTGGCTGGCAACCGACACTTTAAACGCGGAATTGTGACCCAGTTCCTCTATGTCGGCATGCAGGTGGCCGTCTGGTCGTTTACCATTCGTCTGGCGCTAACGCTGGGGGCGACTAATGAACGTCACGCCTCGAACTTTATGATCTACAGCTTCATCTGCTTCTTTATCGGCAAGTTCGTGGCGAACTTCCTGATGACCCGTTTCCGCGCCGAGAAGGTGCTGATTGCCTATTCGGTGCTGGGCGTGCTGACGCTGGCTTATGTGATGCTGGTGCCGAACTTTACCGCCGTCTACGCTGCCGTCTTTGTCAGCGTGCTGTTTGGTCCCTGCTGGGCGACGATCTACGCGGGAACGCTGGCGACGGTCGATAACAAATACACCGAAGTCGCGGGCGCGTTTATCGTGATGGCGATTGTCGGTGCGGCCTTTGTCCCGGCGCTGCAGGGCCTGGTTTCGGACTCACTGGGTTCAATGCAGCTGGCATTTGGCGTCTCGCTGCTCTGTTTCGCCTGGGTCGGATTCTACTTCTATGGCGAACTGCGCCATAAAAAACAGCCGGTTGCGACCGGTCGTCTGGCGGAGGAGTTACCATGAAAACCCGTTTACCCTTAGCGCGTGAACAGTTTCACACCACACCCTGGGTGCTGCTGGAGAGCGATGATTTCCGGGTTGAGCTGTTTCGCTATCCGGCGGGCATTGAGGCGGTGCGCATTCATAACCGGCGCGGCAGCGTGACCGTGCTGCCGTTTCTCGGGCAGATGATCTGGGACGCAGAGTTCGACGATCACAACCTGACCATGGGCCACAGTTTTAAGCAGCCACTGCCCGCAAATTCGATCATCGACACCTATGGCTGTTTCGCGTTTCATTCGGGACTGCTGGCCAACGGCTGTCCCTCACCAGAGGACGATCATCCGCTGCACGGTGAGATGGCCTGCGCCCGCATGGACAGCGCCTGGCTGGTGCTGGAGGATCAGACGCTGTCGCTGGAAGGGGAGTGTGAATATGTCAAAGGCTTCGGCCATCACTACCTGGCCGCACCCGCCGTCCGCATTCCGGCCGATCAGTCCCGGCTGACGATTGAAATGACAGTCACTAATCTGGCTGGCGCGCCGATGCCGCTGCAGTATATGTGTCACCTCAACAGCGCGTGGATCGATCAGGGCCGCTTCCGGCAGTCGATCCCCGAACAGGCATTCCAGCTGCGTCGCTCGATCCCGGCGCATCTGCGACCAACGCCCGCCTGGCGGGATTACACCGATCGGCTGGCGCGCGATCCGCAGGCGTTACAGCAGCTCGATCAGCCGCAGCTCTGCGATCCGGAGATCGTCTTCTTCGCGGACGATCTGCCGCAGTATGGCGATGAGGTGCAGTTTGAGTTGCATGCGCCGCAGGGCTATGCGCTGATGACGCGCTTCTCTACCGCACAGTTCCCGCACGCCACTCGCTGGCTGCTGCATAACCACGATCAGCAGGTGGCGGCCTATATTCTGCCCGCCACCTGCCGGCCAGAGGGCTTTCTTGCCGCGCAGCAGGCTGGCACGCTGATCACCCTGGCGCACGGTGAACAGCGCCACTTTTCTGTCGAGACCGGCTTACTCTGAGCCGGGTTTAAATTGCCACCAGGCCGCGCACACCCTCTGCTTCCATGGTGTCGCCGCGGCCACGCTGCACAATTTCTCCGCGCGACATCACCAGATAGCTGTCCGCCAGCTCCGCCGCGAAGTCATAAAACTGCTCCACCAGCAGGATCGCCATATCTCCCCGCTGCGCCAGCTGGCGGATCACTGCGCCGATCTCTTTGATCACCGAAGGCTGGATCCCTTCGGTCGGCTCATCAAGGATCAGCAGCTGAGGCCGACAGGCCAGCGCCCGGCCGATCGCCAGCTGCTGCTGCTGACCGCCAGAGAGGTCGCCGCCCCGGCGTGACTTCATCGCCAGCAGCACCGGAAAGAGCTGGTAGATCTCCTCCGGCACTTCACGCGCCTGCGCAGCCGGAAAGCGTGACAGCCCCATCAGCAGATTCTCTTCCACCGTCAGACGCGGAAAGATTTCCCGCCCCTGGGGCACATAGGCGATGCCAGCCTGCACCCGCTGGTGCGGCTTGCGGCCATTCATGCGCTGCTGCTGCCAGTGAATCTCGCCCGATTTCGCCGGGATCAGCCCCATCAGGCATTTCAGCAGCGTGGTCTTCCCCACACCATTGCGCCCCAGCAGACAGGTGATTTCGCCAATCTTTACCTCAAACGACAGGCCGCGCAGAATATGACTGCCGCCATAATATTGATTCAGTTCAGTAACCTGTAACATTTCAGCGCCCCAGATAAACGTCGATAACCTGCTCGTTGGCCTGCACGTCGCGCAGCGAACCCTCGGCCAGTACCTGACCCTGATGCAGCACCGTCACGTGGTCGGCAATGGTTTCGACAAAGCCCATATCGTGCTCCACCACCATCAGCGAATGCTTGCCCGCCAGGCTGCGGAACAGCTCGGCGGTATAGTCCGTTTCGGCGTCGGTCATACCCGCGGCCGGTTCATCCAGCAGCAGCAGATGCGGCTCCTGCACCAGCAGCATGCCGATCTCCAGAAATTGCTTCTGGCCATGCGACAGCAGGCCCGCGCGACGCTGGCGTTCGCCGCCCAGCCGCAGCAGTTTCAGCACCTCATCAATGCGGTCACGCTGTTCGCCGCTGAGGCGGGCGCGCAGGCTGGCCCAGACCGATTTATCGGCTTTAAGCGCGATCTCCAGATTTTCGAACACGGTTAACGCCTCAAACACCGTGGGCTTCTGGAACTTGCGGCCGATCCCGGCGCGGGCGATCTCAACCGGTGAGAGACGGGTCAGATCGCTGTCCTGGTCGTAGATCACCCGGCCGGCATCGGGCCGGGTTTTGCCGGTGATCACATCCATCAGCGTGGTTTTGCCCGCGCCGTTGGGGCCGATCACGCAGCGCAGTTCCCCGACGCCGATCTGCAGCGAAAGATCGGTCAGCGCCCGGAAGCCTTCAAACGACACGCTGATCTTCTCCAGTTGCAGCACCGGATCGCGCTGTACCCGATGGCGATCCGCCAGCTGAGTTTGGGTAAACAGGACATCACTCATTTTTTCCTCCGGCGCAGCAGGCCAATCACGCCGTGCGGCAGAAACAGCGTGACCAGGATAAACATCAGCCCCAGGAAAAAGAGCCAGTATTCGGGAAAGGCGACGGTGAAGAAGCTGCGTGCGCCGTTCACAATCGCCGCGCCCAGCAGCGGGCCTATCAGCGTGCCGCGTCCGCCCAGCGCCACCCAGATTGCCGCTTCAATCGAGTTGGCCGGTGACATCTCACCCGGATTGATAATGCCGACCTGCGGCACATAGAGCGCCCCGGCCAGGCCGCACAGCACGGCGGAGAGCGTCCAGACAAACAGCTTGAAACCGCGCGGGTCGTAACCACAGAACATCAGGCGGTTCTCCGCATCCCGCACCGCAGTCAGCACCCGGCCAAATTTGCTGCGCGCCAGGGCGAAGCCGATCGCCAGGCTCAGCAGCAGCAGCAGCACCGTGGCGATAAACAGCCCGATACGGGTGGGGGTTGCCGTCACCGAAAAGCCGAGCAGGGTGGTAAAGCCGGTAAAGCCATTGTTGCCGCCAAAACCGGTTTCGTTGCGGAAGAACAGCAGCATCCCGGCGTAGGTCAGCGCCTGGGTCATGATGGAGAAGTAGACGCCTTTAATCTTCGAGCGAAAGGCGAAGAAGCCAAAAATCAGCGCCAGCAGGCCCGGCACCAGCATGCTCAGGCAGAGCGCCCAGGCGAAATAGTCGGTGCCGGTCCAGAACCAGGGCAGTTCACGCCAGGAGAGAAAGGACATAAAGGCGGGTAAACCCTCGCCTGCGGCCTGGCGCATCAGGTACATGCCCATGGCATATCCACCCAGGGCGAAAAAGATGCCGTGGCCCAGCGACAGCAGTCCGGCGTAGCCCCACACCAGATCCAGCGCCACCGCGACCACCGCGTAGCAGAGGATTTTGCCGACCAGCGTCAGGGTATAGGTGGAGATCGCCAGCGGATGCGTGGCGGGCAGCAGCGCCAGAAACGGCATCACCAGGAGCGCCACGGTGATCGCCAGGCCGATGCTGATGGTCAGGCGCGGCGCGGTGCGCGCCACGCGAAGCGTGATGGGTTGCGTCATCAGTCAGTCACCCTTCCTTTAACCGCAAACAGCCCCTGCGGACGTTTCTGAATAAACAGCACGATAATCACCAGAATCAGGATCTTGCCCAGCACGGCGCCAATCTGCGGCTCCAGCACTTTGTTGAGAATGCCCAGGCTGAACGCGGCAACCACGGTGCCCGCCAGCTGACCGACGCCACCCAGCACCACTACCAGGAACGAGTCGATAATGTAGCCCTGGCCCAGCTCCGGCCCGACGTTACCGAGCTGCGACAGCGCCACGCCGCCCAGCCCGGCAATCCCCGAGCCAAGGCCAAACGCCAGCATATCGACGCGGCCGGTCGGCACGCCGCAGCAATCCGCCATGGCGCGGTTCTGGGTCACGGCGCGCACGTTCATGCCAAGGCGGGTCCGGTTCAGCAGCAGCCAGGTGAGTGCCAGCACAAACACCACAAACAGGATCACCGCGATGCGGTTCCACGGCAGCACCAGATTGGGCAGCAACTGCAAGCCGCCGGAGAGCCACGCCGGATTCGCCACCTCCAGGTTTTGCGCCCCGAACAGCACCCGTACCAGCTGGATCAGCATCAGGCTGATCCCCCAGGTGGCGAGCAGCGTCTCCAGCGGACGGCCATAGAGATGGCGGATCACCGTGCGTTCCAGCGCCATGCCGATGGCGGCGGTAACCAGAAAGGCGACCGGCAGCGCCAGCAGCGGATACCAGGCTAAATAGTGCGGCGCAAACTGCTGAAACAGGCTCTGTACCCACCAGGTGGCGTAAGCACCGAGCATCAGCATTTCACCGTGCGCCATGTTGATCACCCCGAGCAGGCCATAGGTGATCGCCAGACCCAGCGCGGCCAGCAGCAGTATGGAACCCAGCGACAGGCCGCTAAAGGCCTGCCCCAGCAGATCGCCCCACATCAGCCGTTTCTGAATCTGTTGCAGACTTTCCGCCGCGGCGGCCCGTACCGTGGCGTCCGGTTCATTCGCGGGCTGGGTCAGGCGTTGCAGGCTGGCCTGCGTATTGGGATCGCTGGACTCACCCAGCAGTTTTACCGCCCGCAGACGCACCATCGGCTCGCCATCCGCCAGTTGCAGGTTCGCCAGCGCCAATGCCAGTGCGGCATGAACCCGGCTGTCCTGCTCGGCGGCAAAACGCTGCTCCAGCAGCGGCAGCTGGTCAGCAACGCCCTCACTTTGCAGCTGCTGCGCAGCGCGCAGACGCAGGGCCGTATCAGTGCTCACCAGCTGGTGGGCGGCCAGCGCGTTGTTAACCAGCACGCGCAGACGATTGTTCATAAACAGCTTTTTCAGGTTGCCCGTGGGCTGCGCCACCGCATCCAGCGGCTGCAGCGTGGATCCCTGCTGGCTGAACGGCTGTTTATTCTGGTCGATGACCACCGTTTCGGCATGCAGCGCTTCCAGCAGCGGCAGACGATGGCTGTCCGGTGCGGCGGCCCACTGTTGCAGCAGCGTGGCCTGCTGACTGCGGCTGGCGGCGGCAAAGTCAGCCGCCGGTCCGGCACTGGCCAACAGCGGCATCAGCAGCAGCAGGCTGAAAAAGCAGCGACATAGATTCATAAAAGGAGCCTCGTCAGGGGAGGGCAGCACGGCGGGGTGCCGTGCTGCCGCTTCACAGCGGGTGACGCTGCGTATCTATCAGCAACCCGCGATTACTGCGCGGTTTTCACCGGGTGATCGGGTTTTTTGTCGTTACCGGCAATGTACGGGCTCCACGGCTGCGCGCGTACCGGCTGATCGGTCTGCCACACCACGCTGAACTGGCCGTTCTCTTCCACTTCACCAATCATGACCGGTTTATGCAGATGATGGTTGGTCTGATCCATGGTCAGGGTAAAGCCATCCGGCGCTTTAAAGGTCTGACCGGCCATCGCCGCCCGCACTTTGTCCACATCCGTGGTGCCCGCTTTTTCCACCGCCTGCGCCCACATATGAATGCCAACATAGGTCGCTTCCATCGGGTCGTTGGTGACGACGGTGGTGGCGTTCGGCAGGTTATGTGCTTTGGCATATGCGCGGTAGTCGGCGACAAACTTCGCGTTGGTCGGATTATCGATAGACTCGAAATAGTTCCAGGCGGCTAACTGACCCACCAGCGGTTTGGTGTCGATGCCGCGCAGCTCCTCTTCGCCCACCGAGAAGGCGACCACCGGAATGTCAGTGGCTTTGATCCCCTGGTTCGCCAGCTCTTTGTAGAACGGCACGTTGGAGTCGCCGTTGATCGTGGAAACCACTGCCGTTTTGCCGCCAGCCGCAAACTTTTTGATGTTGGAGACAATGGTCTGGTAGTCGCTGTAACCAAACGGCGTGTAGACCTCTTCGATATCTTTATCCGCCACGCCTTTGCTGTGCAGGAAGGCGCGCAGGATCTTGTTGGTGGTGCGCGGATAGACATAGTCGGTACCAAGCAGGAAGAAGCGTTTCGCGCTGCCGCCATCTTCGCTCATCAGATACTCCACGGCCGGAATCGCCTGCTGGTTAGGCGCAGCGCCGGTGTAGAAGACGTTGGGTGACATCTCTTCCCCTTCATACTGCACCGGATAGAACAGCAGGCCGTTCAGCTCTTCAAACACCGGCAGCACCGATTTGCGCGACACCGAGGTCCAGCAGCCAAACACCACCGCCGCCTTATCCTGAGTCAGCAGCTGCCGCGCCTTCTCGGCAAACAGCGGCCAGTTAGAGGCGGGATCGACCACCACCGGCTCCAGCTTTTTCCCCAGCACGCCCCCTTTGGCGTTGATCTCATCGATGGTCATCAGCGCCACATCCTTCAGCGGCGTTTCTGAAATCGCCATAGTGCCGGAGAGCGAATGCATGATCCCCACTTTGATGGTGTCAGCCGCCTGCACACTCCAGGCGAACCCCATGCTGACAACGGTGGCGGAGAGGGCGAAAGCCTTGATCAACGAACGTCTTTTCATCATCTGAAACCCCTGAGTAGTTGTTGTGTTATTCGGTGAGCTGGAGCCGGGCCTGCTGAAGGCGGTGCAGCGTGATCTTTCTGACCTCCGCCTTACTCACGGCGATGTGATCGGTCAGGATGCGTTGCGCCCCGGCGGTCTGCTGCTGAAAAATCGCCTGTAAAATCTGTGCATGTTCCTGATAAGTGGCACAGATGCGATCGTCACGAGTGAAGTCGAGCCGGCGGATAATGCGGATCTTCTCGGTGAGTTCGGCGTGAATGCGTGCCATCTCCGGGTTACCCGCTGCCGCCACCAGCGTCATGTGAAACGCTTCGTCATGCTGCGACACCACCAGGCCCTCTGTAAGCGCCTCCGCCTCGCACCAGAACTGGTTCAGTTCGTTTAACAGCGCGGCACACTGCGGCGCGGGCAGGGCACAGAGGCGTTTGACCGCCTCGCACTCCAGCACGGTGCGCAGGTCATACAGCGATTCGAACCAGGCGAAATCGAAGTTCTTAATCTGCCAGCCGCTGCGAAACCAGACGTCGACAAAGCCTTCGCGTTCCAGCCGGAACAGCGCCTGACGGACCGGGGTGCGGCTGACCGCCATCCGTCCGGCGATTTCGCTTTCGCTGAAGCGATCGCCGGGCATCAGGCGAAAGGCGAAGATATCGTCCTTCAGCGCCTGATAAACCCGTTCCGCCAGCGCTTCCGGGCGGGCTTTAGGGGAGTGGGGTTGCGTTGTCATTACCGCTCCTTATTCCAGCCACAGCAGGTTATCGCCAGGACTGACCGGACGGCCCGCCTGGCAGGCAATCCGCGTCACACGACCGGCCTGCGGGGCGACAATCGCCAGCTCCATCTTCATCGCCTCTACGATAATCAGCGTCTGCCCGGCGCTAACCTCGTCGCCCGGCTGCACCAGCACTTTCCAGATGTTGCCATTGAGATCCGCCTGCACCGGCAGCCCGTTCTCCTCCTCTTCGCTGGCGCTGGCGCGCGTTTCATCCTCCTCCGGCGGCGCGTTCTGCTCCTCCTGCGCCCATAGCTGCACTTCCTGTTCAAAGGCGGCGGCCTGGCGCTGGCGGAACGCTGCAATATCAGCGGCGTGGTCGGCAAGGAACTGCTGGTGGGCGGCAAAATCAAACTGCGTCTCTTCAATACGAAGGCTGGCGCGGCCTTCGCGGAAATCTTCGCGCAGCTGGGTCAGTTCGGTTTCACTCACCGGATAGAAGCGCACCTGATCGAAGAAGCGCAGCAGCCACGGCGCATCGGTAGCGAACTGCGGATTTTTCAGGAAGGTGTTCCAGATGGGCAGCGTGCGGCCCACCAGCTGATAGCCACCGGGCGAATCCATGCCGTAGATGCACATGTACATGCCGCCGATCCCTACGGTACCTTCGGCGGTGAAGGTGCGCGCCGGACTGTATTTGGAACTCAGCAGGCGATGGCGCGGATCGATCGGAACGGCACAGGGCGCGCCAAGGTAGACGTCGCCCAGCCCCAGCACCAGATAGCTGGCGTTGAACAGGGTATCGCGCACCTCATCGCGGCTGCTTAAGCCATTAATCCGCTGGATAAAGTCCACGTTGTTGGGCAGCCAGGGGGCGCTGGCGCGCACCGTCTCCTGATAGCGGCTGACGGCACCCAGCGTGGCGCTGTCTTCAAATGCCATCGGCATCCACACCACGCGGGAGGGCACTTTCAGCGTGCTGACGTCGCCCAGCCTCGCTTCCAGCGCCAGCAGCAGCGACATCAGCCGGGACTGGTTAATGATGCGGCTGTCGTAGCGCACCTGCAGCGAACGCACGCCAGGCGACAGCTCCTCTACTCCGGGCTCCGCCTGCGCCGTCAGCGCATTCATCAGCAGATGGACACGCAGACGCAGCGCCAGATCCAGCACATTGTCGCCATACTCAATCAGCACATATTTGTCGCCCGCCTGGCGATAGACCACTTTCGGCGTGCTGGTCGTGGCCTCCAGAGCGGCCAGAATCGTGGCGGAGCCGTGGGCGGTTTCGGCCAGTGACGGCACGGCAAACGTGGGCGGATGCTCAGGCCGCAATGTCTCAATCAGATGCATCTGCGCTTTTTCCCGCGCCAGCGCATCGTCTGCGGTGATGGGGTGGAAGCGGATGGTGTCGCCAGGTTTAACCTGGCCTACTTTCCACAGCTCGGCTTTGGCGATGGTCACCGGACAGACAAAGCCGCCGAGACTCGGGCCATCGTGCGTCAGGATCACCGGGAAGTCGCCGGTGAAATTGACCGCGCCAATGGCATATTCACAGTCGTGAACGTTGGAGGGATGCAGGCCCGCTTCGCCGCCGTTGGCGCGGGTCCAGGTCGGTTTCGGGCCGACCAGCCGCACGCCGAGGCGGTTGGAGTTGTAGTGCACCTGCCAGTCACTGGCAAAGAACGCATCGATGGCGGCCTGGGTGAAGAAGTCCGGTGCGCCGTGCGGGCCGTAGAGCACGCCGATGCGCCACTCGCTGCCGTAGTGCGGAATCAGCGCCGCATCGAGCGGCTGCGGATCGCTGACCGGGGCAGGCGTGGTGCAGGCTGCCCGATCAGGCTGGGAGATCGCCAGCATATCAGCAACCCGCAGAGTGCGTCCGGCGTGACCGCCAAACTGGCCCAGCGAAAAGGTGCTGCGGCTGCCCAGATACGCCGGCACGTCGAAGCCGTTACGCACGGCCAGATAGCTGCGGCAGCCCGTCCGGGCGCGTCCCAGCGCCAGAGTCTCTCCCGCTTTCACCGCCAGCGGCTGCCAGGTGCTGACCGGTTCGCCCTCCAGCGTGGCGTCGCAGTCAGCACCGGTCAGCGCCACGATGGCATCACAGTGGAAACGCAGCGTCGGCCCCTGCAGGGTAAATTCCAGCCCCGCCGCCGCGTCATGATTACCGACGATGCGGTTAGCCAGCCGGAAAGCGAAGTCATCCATCGGGCCGGAAGGCGGCACGCCGATATCCCAGTAGCCGAGGCGGCCTGGATAGTCCTGAACCGAACTGAAGGTACCAGGTTGCAGCACTTCCACCACGGAGGAGGCAGGCACCACGCTGTCGAGGTAGCGCGTCCAGACGTTGCCGCTGCGAAACGCGTCGCTGGCGGTAATCTGGCGCAGATAGTCGAGGTTGGTGGCGATGCCGTGCAGCTGAGTGGCATCCAGCGCATGGCGAAGTTTTTCCAGCGCCGCATCGCGGGTGTCGGCATGCACGATCAGTTTGGCGATCATCGGATCGTAGAAGCTGGAGACCTCGCTGCCGGTTTCGATGCCGCTGTCGACCCGCACGCCGTCAGGGAAAGTTACGCCGGTTAGCAGGCCGGGGCTGGGCTGAAAGTTCTTGAGTGGATCTTCCGCATAGAGCCGCACTTCAATGGCGGCGCCCTGCGGCGCCTGCTGCAGACGTGACCAGTCAACCGCATCGCCCGCCGCCACCTGCAACATGCACTCCACCAGATCGAGTCCGGTGACGCACTCAGTGACCGGATGCTCCACCTGCAGGCGGGTGTTCACTTCCAGAAAGTAAAAGGCCTGCTGGTCGACGTCGTAGATATACTCCACGGTGCCTGCGCTGCGGTAGTTAACCCGCTCGCCGAGCCGCACCGCCGAGGCGAGCAGGGCGTCACGCGTCGCCGGAGACAGGCCGGGCGCGGGCGTCTCTTCCACCACCTTTTGATTGCGGCGCTGCAGTGAGCAGTCGCGTTCACCCAGCGCGACCACAGTGCCGTTACCGTCACCAAAAATCTGCACTTCTACGTGGCGGGCGCGATCGATGCAGCGCTCCAGAAACACGCCCGCATCACTGAAGAATTGCTCGCCAAGACGGCGTACGCTCTCCCAGGCGCTGGCGAGCGCTCCGGCGTCGGCGCAGCGCGTCAGACCAATGCCGCCGCCGCCCGCCGTGCTTTTCAGCATCACCGGATAGCCGATCTTATCGGCCGCCTGCATCGCCTCCTCCAGCGACGCAAGCAGCGGTGTGCCGGGCGTCATTGGTACACCTGCACTGGCTGCCAGCTCACGGGCACGGTGCTTAAGGCCGAACTCACCAATCTGCTGCGCGGTGGGGCCGACAAAGGCGATCCCCGCCGCTTCACAGGCTTCGGCAAACGGCTGGCTTTCTGAAAGAAAACCGTAGCCCGGCCAGATAGCCTGCGCGCCGCTCTGCTGAGCTGCCGCCAGAATTTTGTCGATGCGCAGATAGCTGTCGCTGGCTTTATCGCCGCCCAGCGCGATAGCGATATCCGCCTGCTTAACGTGCTGCGCGTTGCGGTCAGTATCTGAATAGACCGCGACACTTTTGACGCCAAGGCGCTTCAGCGTCCGAATGGCGCGGCAGGCGATTTCGCCGCGGTTGGCAATCAGTACGGTGGTGAACATGATCAGTGACTCCCCTGTGATGCCAGCCAGTTGCGCCAGCCGCCCGTCTCAGTAATCTCCAGCGCGTTGTTCAGCGCCGCGCCTTCGCAGATAAAGCCTTTCACCACCCGCCCATCCGCCAGCGTCAGGCTGCCGATGCCCAGCGGTGCGGGAATCTCCGCTACAAACTCACCAAAGCGCGCCAGCGGGATATCCCACAGCTCTACGGTGATAGCGGCGCCCTGTTCGTCACGCATCAGGCCGGGTTTTTTGATCGCGCCCTCCAGCAGGGCAAACAGGCGATAGTGTGGCGCGGTTTTCGTCTCTTCCACCCAGACGGCATGGCGATCGGTGAGCTGGAAATTAAGCGGCATTCCGGTGAGATGCGCGCCCACTACCGCCAGCCGGACATGGTCGGCGGAGGCGGGCAGGCTGGTGCGCCAGGCAGGGCAGGGCTGGCCGGTCGCGCCCAGCGGCAGAGCAAGCTGCTGCTGCCAGCGAATGCCAAACTCAGCCAGCGCCCGATCGTGCCAGGCGGGCGCAATCAGCGTGATGCCTGCCGGGAGATCGTCATTGCGAAACGGTGCGGGCAGCGCCAGCGCGGTGAGGTCGGCAAGGTTGGTAAAGTTGGTATAGGTGCCAAACTGCGAGTTGTAGTGAATCGGCTCCTGCTTCATCTCCTCCAGGGTATGAATCGTGGGCGAGGTCGGCACCACCAGCGCGTCAAACTGTGCCAGCGTCTGCTGAATCTGACGCGTCAGTTCGGCCCGCAGATACTCCGCCTTATAGGCATCGACTGCGCTGTATTTCAGGCCACTGGCGATAATCTCGTGTACCACCGGATCCATCTCCGCCGGGCGATCAAGCATCCCGCCCACCGCCGCCGTGCGTTCGGCGACCCAGGCACCGTAGTAGAGCTGTTCAGCCAGCTTCCTGAACGGGGTGAAGTCGATGGGGTGCAGCGTCACGCCACCCGCCTGCAATGCCTCCAGCGCCTGGTCCCAGGCGGCTTCGGCGGAGGCATCATCAAAAAACTCCGGGTTCGCAGGTACAGCAAAATGGGGATGAACGGGCAGGCTGGCCGGGGCGGTGCGCGGATTAATGCGCGAATAGGCGTCACCGGCATCATAGCCACCCATGACGCTGGCGACGCTAAAGGCATCTTCTGCCGTCAGCGCAAATACGGAAATCGTGTCGTTGAGGCGGCAGGCGGGCACCACGCCGCGTGCAGAGAACCAGCCCTTGGTCGGCTTCAGTCCGACAATATTGTTAAAGCCCGCCGGAACACGGCCCGATCCCGCAGTATCGGTGCCCAGTGAAAAGGCGACCAGCCCGCGCGCCAGCACCGACGCGGAGCCGGAGCTGGAGCCGCCACTGACGTAATCGGCATCAAAGGTGTTACTGACCGCGCCAAACGGGGAGCGGGTGCCCACCAGGCCGGTAGCGAACTGATCGAGGTTGGTTTTGCCGATGACTATCGCGCCGGCGGCTTTCAGCCGGGCGACCGCTACCGCGTCTTCGCTGGCGGTATAGGTAAAGGCGGGGCAGGCGGCGCTGGTCGGCCAGCCCGCCACATCAATGTTGTCTTTGACGGCGAAGGGAACACCAAACAGCGGCAGCGAACCGGGATCGCGCTGATAGTGCGCCAGCAGTGGCTCAATCTGAGCCGCTAACTGATCCGGTGTCGCCAGATAGATCCAGGCGCTATCCTGGGGATCGAGAGCCGCCAGGTGTGCGCTCAGCAGCGAAGTAATCTGTTGCGGCGCCTGCTGATAGCGCTGCTGCCAGGCGTGAAGCGTCAGGCCAAAGGTTGAAGTCATACGAAGAATTCCAGCTGGTATACAAGATGGAATTCAACAGAGCAAAGGCTGTGCCACTTTTTTAACGCGATGATTCAACAGTTTAATGCGTTCAGTGATAAGATTTTCTGATGATAATTTGCACAATTACGGCGCGCACGCTGAACGATGACGGTGCGTTTACCTTTCGTGTGCGTAAATTTTGTGAAGAACATGGCAAGAGTCCGGTGGCCTGGTTAGCATGAAGACTGTCTGGCAACTCGCCGGCCCCAGCAACAGAGGAGATTTACGTGGTGAAGTGGCGTAACTGGATAATAGGGATCTGCATGGCCGGCACGGCCAGCAGCGCATGGGCCGATTCGCTTGATCAACAACGGCAACGTTATCAACAAATTAAACAGGCCTGGGACAGCAATCAGATGGCCACCGTGGATCAGCTGTTGCCCACGCTACAGGATTATCCGCTCTATCCTTATCTGCAATATCGCCTGCTGGCACAGGATCTCGATCAGGAGACCACCCTGGCGGTACAGAACTTTATTCGCCAGTATCCAACGTTGCCACCCGCGCGTTCGCTCAGCACCCGCTTTATTAATGTGCTGGCTTACCGACAGGACTGGCAGGGGGTGCTGAACTTCAGTCCGACTGAACCTAAGCCGGTGCAGGCACGCTGTAACTGGTATTACGCCAAATGGGCCACCGGTCAGCAGCAGGCCGCGTTTGACGGCGCGAAGCAGATCTGGCTGCGTGGCACGGCGCTGCCCGCGGACTGCGATAAGCTCTTCTCGGTCTGGCAGGCGTCCGGTCAGATTTCGCCAATTACGATCCTGGAGCGTATCCGGCTGGCGATGAAAGCAGGCAACGACAGCCTGGTGAGCTATCTGGCGAAAACGTTGCCAACTGACTATCAGACCATGTCTGACGCGATACAGGCCCTGCAGCAGGACCCGTTAACGGTCAGCACCTTCGCCAGCGCCGTCGGGCCAACCGACTTTACCCGCCAGGCGACGATTTACGCCTTTACGCGTGTGGCGCGGCAGGACATGGAAAATGCCCGCAGCCTGATTCCGATCCTGGTCCGGGCGCAGAAGATGGGGCCGGAGGATGAGCAGGCGCTGAAGGAGATTGTGGTCTGGCGCATGATGGGAAGCGATCTCACCTCTGAGCAGGCACGCTGGCGCGATGCGGTGGTGATGAACAGCGAGTCTACCGCGCTGGTAGAACGCCGGGTACGACTGGCACTCTCTCAGCATGACCGACGCGGCCTTAACACCTGGATCGCCCGTCTGCCGCTGGAAGCCAAAGAGAAAGATGAATGGCAGTACTGGCAGGCCGATCTGCTGTTTGAGAAAGATCGCAAAGAGGAAGCGGAAGAGATCCTGCGCAAACTGATGCAGGCGCGTGGCTTCTATCCAATGGTGGCCGCACAGCGGCTGGGCGTTGACTACCCGTTGCAGGTGGATGAAGCGCCGAAGCCTGACAGTGCCACGGTGCAGGGACCGGAGCTGGCCCGCGTTCGCGAGCTGATGTACTGGGGACTGGATAACCTGGCGCGCAGCGAGTGGAGCAATCTGATCGGCAGCCGTACGCACACGCAGCAGCAGATGCTGGCACGCTACGCCAATGAGCAGGACTGGTGGGATCTCAGCGTGCAGGCGACCATCACGGCCAAAATGTGGGACAGCCTGAAAGAGCGTTTCCCGCTGGCGTGGCAGAGCGTCTATGAGCGCAACACCGCGGTGAAGCAGATCCCGCCGAGCTATGCGATGGCGATTTCGCGTCAGGAGAGCGCCTGGAATCCGAAAGCGCGTTCACCGGTCGGCGCCAGCGGTCTGATGCAGATTATGCCTGCCACGGCGGCGCATACCGTGAAGATGTACAACATCCCTGGCTACAGCAACACCAGCCAGCTGCTCGATCCGGAAACCAATATTCAGATCGGCACCCAGTATCTGGAATATGTCTATCAGCAGTTCAATCAGAACCGGATCTTCGCCTCGGCGGCCTACAATGCCGGGCCGGGCCGGGTGCGAAGCTGGCAGAAAACCAGTGCGGGCAATCTTGATGCCGTCGCGTTTATCGAGACCATCCCGTTCTCTGAAACGCGTGGCTATGTGAAGAATGTGCTGGCGTACGACGCCTACTATCGTCACTTCATGGGCAAGCCTGACAAGATCCTGTCAGATGCTGAGTGGAATCGCCGTTACTAGCTGTGCTAAGCTTCCGTACTCTTTAGCGAGTACGGAAGCCTCTTCATGACCCATTCTGATTCCCCCACCGATGCGCATCCGGCAGAAGATAGCTGGCAACGCTTTGTCGTGCTGATGCAGCAGGCCTTTGCTGATGGTCATGCGCTGCCACTGATGCAACTGATGATGACGCCCGACGAGCGGGAAGCGTTCGGCACCCGCCTGCGGATTATCGAAGAGTTAATGAACGGCGAGATGAGCCAGCGTGAACTGAAAAATGAGCTTGGCGTCGGCATCGCGACCATTACACGTGGCTCGAACAGCCTGAAAGAGGCGCCGCCGGAGCTGAAACGCTGGCTGGAGGCGCGTCTGGGACGCGCCTGATCACTGCTGGTAAAGCGGATGGATGAACGGGCAGAGCGCCAGAATCAGTGCCTGATGATAGACACTGGAGCGGCTGAGCAGGCCGTTTGTGAACGCCCCGATAGCGCCACCCTGGTGTTTAATATTTTCGATGCCGGTTAACCGCGCCATCTCGTCGCCCAGCTCCCGCCCTTCACGCAGACCCGCCAGCACCACCGGCGGCAGGGTGAAACTGGCCGAGCGTGATTCGCCGCGCTGCTTCTGATTTTCTACCACCATCCAGGCAAACGCGCTGTCATCTTCAATGCCCGCCTCAATCGCTACCCAGAACGCCGCTTCTGGCCGGACCTGCCGGGCATTCATCACGCGCTGACGTGCGCCAGTTCGCGTTTCGAGATGGGTTAACGGTTGTGCTGCTACGCCGCTATCGACCTCGACCCCTTCAATATGGCAGGATCCCTCGCCGAAAACGTCGTTGAATGCCTGAGCAATCGCATGAATTTTCGCTGGATTGGTGGTGGCTGCGACAACATGGTACATAATTGGTTGAACCCTCAGGTGATTAAGCGCCTGGTCCATCGGGCTGTTTGATTTGTCATTCTGAACCCGGGCAGTGCTCACAATCCTCACGTACTTTCTGTACGCGCCGGTTGTTTCGCGCTCTCCGTGTGCAGACTGACTGCAACAATGACGCCTGATGGGGTAAGCTCTAAAGCGATTTTTGTCGCAGTATAACGGAAACTAACATGCTACAGGTCTATCTTGTTCGTCACGGTGAAACGGTATGGAATGCGGAGCGTCGCATTCAGGGTCAGTCCGACAGTCCGCTGACGGAAAAAGGTGAGCAGCAAGCCTGGCAGGTGGGTGAGCGCGTGAAACATCTGGGCATTACGCACATTATTGCCAGCGATCTGGGGCGTACGCGCCGCACCGCGGAGATTATTGCGGATGCCTGCGGTTGCTCAGTCACGCTTGATCCGCGGTTGCGTGAGCTGAATATGGGGGTGCTGGAGAAGCGTCCGCTGGATGGCTTAACCGCGGAAGAAGAGCAGTGGCGCGCCACGCTGGTCAACGGTACCGAAGGGGGCCGTATTCCTGAAGGGGAGTCGATGACTGAGATGGCGACGCGCATGCACGCCGCGCTGAATGCCTGTCTCGATCTTCCTGCCGGAAGCCGTCCACTGCTCGTCAGTCACGGTATGGCGCTGGGGGCGCTGGTCAGCACGATTCTCGGTCTGCCCGCCTATGCGGAACGTCGTCTGCGTCTGCGTAACTGCTCACTCTCACGTGTTGATTATCAGCAGAGCGCCTGGCTGGCAGAAGGCTGGATTGTCGAGACGGCGGGGGATATTTCCCATCTGGATGCGCCTGCACTCGACGAGCTTCAACGCTGATTTACCTGAGGCTGCCGTCGCGATGACGGCAGCCTTAACGTCAGCTGGCTACGGTCTGGCGGCGAATGGGAATCAGATATTCGCAACGGATCTCGGTCGGTGGCTCAGCGCGTTTTTTACCGCCATCGGTGTAAAAGCGTTCGATGTCCTGTCCCTGACGGCGGGTCAGCCCCAGCGTCGGCATGCAGGTGCCATAGAGCAGCAGGATAAACTCCTGCAGATTGACGCGCGGGCCGGTATAGGTGAACTGCACGTAGTCGCCCGCTTCCAGAATCACGTTCTGGCCGGAGTGCAGGTTGACCGCGCTGTCAGCAGGCACCGCCGTGGTGTAGAGAATCTCCTGCTCATCATCTTTGTCCTGGCTGGCGCGCACCTGATGCAGGCCATACAGTACCGGCGGCACCGTGTCGGTTTCCAGCAGGAACTGCTTCCAGAAATGAATACGCATTTCGTCGCGGTAGCTGGAAATCTGCTCCAGAATACAGGTGTAGTTCTGGGTTTGTCCTACCAGCACCGTCTCCGGTAAGGTGACGAAAGCCGGTTCCGGCTGCGTCTCATCGTCCAGGCGAATAGGGGGACGAATACCGAATGAGTTCCAGTCGGAAGAGCGGCGATACCACGCCGGTGTCTGAGCAAACTGCTTCTTGAATGCGCGAGTAAAAGTCTGTTGTGAATCAAAACGATACTGCAGTGCGATGTCCAGAATCGGGCGGCTGGTCAGGCGCAGCGCCACGGCGGCTTTAGACAGACGACGCGCACGAATATAGGCACCTATTGCGTGTCCGGTTACGTCTTTAAACATCCTCTGTAAATGCCATTTAGAGTAACCGGCTTTCTGGGCAACATTGTCCAGTGAAAGGGGTTGATCCAGATGGCTCTCCAGCCAGATAAGCAAATCGCGAATGATACCGGCTTGGTCCATAAAACATCCTCATACTCTGGTGGTGCAGCTAAACGCATTCGAAGAATATTAGCACTCATTGCTCAAAAGACGTGGGCCGTTTTCCGGGGAAGGTTGTGCTAAATCAGTACGGGCTTCAACCCGTTTTGGTTTGGTCATTAACTCGATTAACAGTACATTACATTCTCATCTATTCCATTTGCAATGGTAACTCCATGACAATATTCCGACTTATGATCGCTGCGCTGACCACGCTGACCTTTTCCAGCCCGCTGTTTGCCGAACAGATTGGCTCTGTTGATACGGTATTCAAGATATTCGGGCCTGACCACAAGATTGTCGTTGAGGCTTTCGATGACCCGGACGTTAAAAATGTAACCTGTTATATCAGCCGGGCGAAAACCGGGGGTATTAAAGGCGGACTGGGTCTGGCAGAAGATACCTCTGATGCCGCGATTTCCTGTCAGCAGGTGGGTCCGGTCGAACTGAGTGATAAAATCGCGCAGGGCAAAGCAGAGGGTGAAGTGGTATTCCGCCAGCGCACCTCATTGATCTTCAAGAAGCTGCAGGTTGTACGCTTCTTCGACAAAAAGCGCAACGCCCTGGTCTATCTGACCTATTCCGATAAAGTGGTTGATGGCTCACCGAAAAATGCGATTAGCGCCGTGCCGATTATGCCGTGGCACTGATTATGCCGTCACACTAAGGACAAAAAAAACGCCCGCAGGGGCGTTTTTTATTTGCCGTGTCTGACAGGGGTTTAATCCTGCAGGTCACCGCAGAAGCGATAACCTTCACCATGAATGGTGGCGATGATCTCTGGCGTGTCCGGCGTTGATTCGAAATGCTTACGAATACGACGGATGGTGACATCGACAGTGCGATCGTGTGGCTTGAGGTCGCGGCCGGTCATTTTTTTCAGCAGATCGGCACGGGTCTGAATTTTACCCGGGTTTTCGCAGAAGTGCAGCATGGCGCGGAACTCACTGCGTGGCAGTTTGTAGTGCTCGCCGTTCGGGTTGATCAGTGAGCGGCTGTTGATATCCAGCTCCCAACCGTTGAACTTGTAGCTCTCTACCTGACGACGCTCTTCGCCTGGCATGGCCAGATTCATGGTGCGCGACAGCAGGTTGCGGGCACGAATAGTCAGCTCACGCGGATTAAACGGTTTGGTGATGTAGTCGTCAGCGCCAATTTCCAGACCAAGAATTTTATCGACTTCGTTGTCACGGCCGGTCAGGAACATCAGGGCGACATTGGCCTGCTCACGCAGTTCACGGGCCAGCAACAGGCCGTTTTTACCGGGCAGGTTGATGTCCATGATGACCAGGTTAACGTCATTGTCGGTCAGCACCTGATGCATTTCAGCACCATCAGTCGCCTCATACACCACATAACCTTCCGCCTCAAAAATACTCTTGAGGGTATTACGCGTGACCAGTTCGTCTTCAACGATAAGAATGTGCGGGGTCTGCATGTTTAGCTACCTAAAATTTGCCAACAAATTGAAAACAGGGCGTACAGCGGTATGGCGTTCTCCATCATCGAGAGCGGCGGGCCGCGCTGAACCGTTGTACGAAATCATATTTTGATAAGCCATCTATCAACGTCAACAACAGTATTAGCTCAGCCAGTCAGGATGAAAATTGCATGCCCCGGGCGTTAATGATAATGGCGCATATCCTAACTGTATTAACAGCAACCTAACAGCACCAACTACAACCGATAAGCATAAAAACAACGCTTCGTTGACTTATATCAAATGCAATTGTAGCACGTTAACACTTTTGTGAAAAACTTCTCGCAGATTGCCTGTTTAGCTCACAAAAAGCATCATTTTCGTTACATTTTTTACGCAGTCGGGCCAAAATAAAACCCGCCGGAAATCACATTCTATCTCGTTGAAGTTAAATGGTTTAATAATGATTTCTTTAATAAAGCTCGTTTCAGGGATAAAAAGATTCAGGCCATCACTTTTAACCAGTTTTAACATGGTTAACACACGATTTTCTTATTACCTTCTGGCGACTGAATCATTAACAGCCATGTTAATATGGCGTTATGTTAATGGACCAATGGAATAAATATGCTTTTTCCCCTGATTCTCGTCTCGCCCGCGCGGCCAGAAAATATCGGCGCTGCGGCGCGTGCCATGAAAACCATGGGGTTCAGCCAGCTGCGCATCGTTGCCAGTGACGCCTGGCAGGATCCCGCCGCACGCCGGGTGGCACATGGTGCCGGCGAAATTCTCGACAACGTTCAGACTTTTGCAACCCTGGCCGACGCGTTAGCGGACATCGATTTTTCGGTCGCGACCACCGCGCGCAGCCGGGCAAAGTTTCGTTATTACGCCACACCGGAGCAGGTTGAAACGCAACTGCTGGAGAAACGCCAGTGGGTAAACAGTATGGCGCTGGTGTTTGGCCGCGAAGATAGCGGGCTGACCAACGAGGAGCTGGAGCTTGTAGACCTGCTGACCGGCATCCCGATGGCGAATGACTATCCTTCACTCAATCTCGGACAGGCGGTGATGGTCTACTGCTATCAGCTGTCGAAGCTGAATCAGGTTGAGGCACCAAAAGCCTCTGCGGCGGATGGGCAGCAGTTGCAGGCGCTGCGTCAGCGTTTCCATCAGCTGCTGGCGCAACTGGAGGTCAGTGATGATGAGAAGCTGTCAGACTGGATCGATCAGCGGGTGGGGCTGCTGGAACAGCGCGACAGTGCGATGCTGCATCGTCTGCTGCACGATATTGAAAAAAAACTCACAGATAAATCCTCGGCAAAAAGCTGATTTTACAGCAACAGATCGCAGGGAATTTCTGCATAGCAACCGATCGAACAGCGTTTTACGCTTTCACCGGAGGCTGTGCGCAGTGGTGGAAATCTGTCCGCCGGACAAATCGGGTTGACTTAATGTGCGCTTTGCTTTACTTCTGGAAGCAAGACGGACAGACAAAAACAGACAGAAAATAAATCTAAATGCGTAAAATCAGCCTGAACACCACAATTATTACCACCACCATTACCACAGGTAACGGTGCGGGCTGACGCATACAGGAAAAACAGAAAATAAGCCCGCACCTAAACAGTGCGGGCTTTTTTTTCGGCTTAAATTCAGGAGAGTTTATATTATGCGAGTGCTGAAATTCGGCGGGACCTCGGTAGCGAATGCGGAGCGGTTTCTTCGCGTCGCTGACATTCTGGAAAGTAATGCGCAACAAGGACAGGTTGCAACCGTGCTCTCTGCGCCAGCAAAGATCACTAACCATCTGGTGGCGATGATTGAAAAAACCATCAGTGGTCAGGATGCTTTGCCGAATATCAGCGACGCCGAACGCATCTTCAGCGAGCTGTTGCAGGGACTGGCTGACGCGCAGCCGGGCTTTGAGTACGATCGACTGAAAACCCGCGTTGACCTGGAGTTTGCGCAGCTGAAGCAGATTCTGCACGGTATCAGCCTGCTGGGACAGTGCCCGGACAGCGTCAACGCGGCGATTATCTGCCGCGGTGAAAAACTCTCGATTGCGATCATGGAAGCGCTGCTGCAGGCGCGTGGCCATGAGGTCAGCGTGATCGATCCGGTGGAGAAATTGCTGGCGGTCGGCCACTACCTTGAATCCACTGTTGATATCGCCGAATCAACCCGTCGCATTGAAGCAAGTCAGATTCCGCCGCAGAACATGATCCTGATGGCAGGCTTCACGGCTGGTAACGAGCGAGGCGAGCTGGTCGTACTGGGCCGTAACGGTTCTGACTATTCAGCCGCTGTGCTGGCCGCCTGTCTGCGCGCCGACTGCTGTGAAATCTGGACTGATGTGGATGGCGTCTATACCTGCGATCCGCGTCAGGTGCCGGATGCGCGCCTGCTGAAGTCGATGTCCTATCAGGAGGCGATGGAGCTCTCCTATTTCGGCGCCAAAGTGCTGCATCCCCGCACCATCGCGCCCATTGCCCAGTTCCAGATCCCCTGCCTGATCAAAAACACGGCCAATCCGCAGGCACCCGGCACCCTGATTGGAGCAGAAGGCGAACAGGATGAGAACCCGGTAAAAGGCATCACCAACCTGAATAATATGGCGATGGTCAATGTCTCCGGTCCTGGCATGAAAGGGATGGTCGGGATGGCGGCCAGAGTCTTTGCGGCGATGTCGCGCACCGGCATCTCGGTGGTGCTGATCACCCAATCTTCTTCCGAATACAGCATCAGTTTCTGCGTGCCGCAGAGCGAGCTGGCGCGGGCGCGTCAGGTGCTGGAGGAGGAGTTCTATCTGGAGCTGAAAGATGGCCTGCTGGATCCGCTGGATATCATTGAAAACCTGGCGGTGATTTCGGTGGTGGGCGATGGCATGCGCACGCTGCGCGGCATTTCAGCCAAATTCTTCTCGGCGCTGGCGCGCGCCAATATCAATATCGTGGCGATTGCTCAGGGCTCCTCCGAGCGTTCAATCTCGGTGGTGGTGAACAATGATGAAGTGATCACCGGTGTTCGCGTGGTGCATCAGATGCTGTTCGCCACCGATCAGGTAATCGAAGTGTTTGTGGTCGGCGTCGGCGGCGTCGGCGGCGCGCTGCTGGATCAGTTACATCGCCAGCAGGCGTGGCTGAAGAAAAAGCATATCGACCTGCGCGTCTGCGGCATCGCTAACTCCCGGGCGCTGTTAACCCACGTCCACGGCATCGATTTAAGCAACTGGCAGGCGGCATTAGGCGAAGCGAAAGAGCCGTTCAATCTCGGTCGTCTGACCCGTCTGGTGAAAGAGTACCACCTGCTCAATCCGGTGATTGTGGACTGTACTTCCAGCCAGGCGGTCGCCGATCAGTATGCTGATTTTCTCAGCGAAGGTTTCCATGTGGTGACGCCAAACAAAAAGGCCAACACCTCATCCTGGAATTACTATCAGCAGATGCGAGCCGCCGCTGCCAAATCGCGGCGTAAATTCCTCTATGATACCAACGTCGGCGCCGGACTGCCGGTGATCGAAAACCTGCAGAACCTGATGAACGCCGGTGATGAGCTGCTGCGCTTCTCCGGTATCCTCTCTGGCTCGCTGTCCTACATCTTCGGCCAGCTGGATGACGGAATGTCACTGTCGCAGGCGACAACGATGGCGCGTGAGATGGGCTTTACCGAGCCCGATCCGCGTGACGACCTCTCCGGCACCGATGTGGCGCGTAAGCTGCTGATCCTGGCCCGTGAAGCGGGTCATCAGCTGGAGCTGAGCGACATTGAGATTGAGCCGCTGCTGCCCGCCAGCCTGACCGAAATCCAGGACATTGAGCAGTTTATGCAGCGTCTGCCTGAGCTGGATAACGCTTTTGCCGCCCGGGTTGCGCAGGCGCAGGATGAGGGCAAAGTATTGCGCTATGTTGGCGTGATTGAAGAGGGCGGCATCTGCAAAGTGAAGATCGACGCCGTTGACGGCAACGATCCACTCTATAAGGTGAAAAACGGCGAGAATGCGCTGGCGTTTTACAGCCGCTACTATCAACCGATTCCGCTGGTGCTGCGCGGATACGGTGCAGGAAATGATGTCACAGCGGCTGGTGTCTTTGCCGACCTGCTGCGGACGCTGTCATGGAAGTTGGGAGTTTAATCATGGTAAAAATTTACGCACCGGCCTCGATTGGTAACGTCAGTGTCGGCTTCGATGTGCTGGGCGCGGCGGTTTCGCCGGTAGATGGCTCCCTGCTGGGTGACTGCGTCTCCGTAGAAGCGGCAGAGCAGTTTTCACTGACCAACGCCGGACGTTTTGTCAGTAAGCTGCCCGCCGATCCAAAAGAGAATATTGTTTACCAGTGCTGGCAGCGTTTCTGCCAGGAAATCGGCAAAGCGATCCCGGTGGCGATGACGCTGGAGAAGAATATGCCCATCGGCTCCGGGCTGGGTTCCAGCGCCTGCTCGGTGGTGGCCGGTTTAATGGCGATGAACGAGTTTTGCGGCAAGCCACTCAGCGACAGTACGTTACTGACCCTGATGGGCGAGCTGGAAGGGCGGATCTCCGGCAGCGTGCACTATGATAATGTCGCCCCCTGCTTCCTCGGCGGCATTCAGCTGATGCTGCAGGAAAATGACATCATTAGCCAGGCGGTGCCGGGCTTTGATGACTGGCTGTGGGTGATGGCCTATCCGGGCATTAAAGTCTCAACCGCAGAAGCGCGCGCCATTTTACCGGCGCAGTACCGCAAAGAGGACTGCATCAGGCATGGCCGCTTGCTGGCTGGCTTCATTCACGCCTGCCATACGCGTCAGCCGCAGCTGGCAGCTAAACTTATGCAGGATGTGATTGCCGAACCTTACCGGACCCGGCTGCTGCCAGGCTTCACCGAGGCGCGGCAGGCCGCGAAAGATATTGGCGCACTGGCGTGCGGTATCTCAGGCTCTGGTCCGACACTTTTCGCCGTTTGCAATCAGATGGAAACGGCACAGCGGATGGCTGACTGGCTGAGCCAGCACTATCTGCAGAATGATGAAGGCTTCGTCCATATCTGCCGTCTCGACACGGCTGGCGCACGACAATTGGGATAACGCATGAAACTCTACAATCTTAAGGATCACAACGAGCAGGTCAGCTTCGCCCAGGCGGTGAAACAGGGTCTGGGTTCGCAGCAGGGTCTGTTCTTTCCGCTGGAACTGCCGGAGTTTGAACTGACCGACATCGACGCGATGCTGGAGATGGATTTTGTCAGCCGCAGCAGCAAAATTCTCTCGGCTTTCATTGGTGACGAGATTCCGGCCCAGCAGCTGCATGAGCGTGTTAAAGCCGCTTTTGCTTTTCCGGCCCCGGTGAAAGCCGTCAGCGAAGATATCGCCTGTCTGGAGCTGTTCCACGGCCCGACGCTGGCGTTTAAAGATTTCGGCGGCCGTTTTATGGCGCAGATGCTGTCGTATGTCTCAGGCTCAGATGAGCAGATCACCATTCTGACCGCCACCTCCGGTGATACCGGCGCGGCCGTGGCGCACGCCTTTTACGGCATGAAGAACGTGCGCGTGGTGATCCTCTATCCGCAGGGCAAAATCAGTCCGCTGCAGGAGAAACTCTTCTGTACCCTGGGCGGCAACATCGAAACCATCTCTATCGACGGCGATTTTGATGCCTGCCAGTCGCTGGTGAAACAGGCGTTTGATGACGAAGAGCTGAAGCGCGCGATTGGCCTGAACTCGGCTAACTCCATCAACATCAGCCGCCTGCTGGCGCAGATCTGCTACTACTTTGAAGCGGTCGCACAGCTGCCTCAGGAAAAACGTAATCAGCTGGTGGTGTCAGTGCCGAGCGGCAACTTTGGTGATTTGACCGCCGGTCTGCTGGCGAAATCGCTGGGCCTGCCGATCAAACGTTTTATCGCCGCCACCAACGCCAACGACACGGTGCCGCGCTTTCTGGGCAACGGCGAGTGGCAGCCAAACCAGACGGTCTCTACGCTGTCGAATGCCATGGATGTCAGCCAGCCTAATAACTGGCCGCGTGTGGAAGAGCTGTTCCGCCGTAAAACCTGGCGCTTAACCGATCTGGCCTGTGGTGCGGTCTCGGATGAGACCACGCGCGCCGCCATGCGTGAACTGGCTGAGATGGGCTACATTTCCGAGCCGCATGCCGCCATCGCCTGGCGTCTGCTGCGCGATCAGCTGCAGGAAGGGGAATATGGTGTGTTCCTGGGAACCGCGCATCCGGCGAAATTCCGCGAAAGTGTGGAAGCGATCCTTGAGCAGACCCTGACGCTGCCACCGGAATTAGCGGAGCGTGCCGACCTGCCGCTGCTGTCGCATCAGATGAAGGGTGATTTCGCCTCGCTGCGGGCGTTTCTGCTGAAGTAAACCTGTGAAAGGCTTCCCGGTTGCGGGAAGCCTGTTTGTGGAAAGCAGAGGGCGCGGGGTGTTACTGCTCTGCGCGCTTAAAGACCAGCTCGCTCTCGCTGCTGCTGGCTGCATCAAAACGATAGCCATCCAGATCAAACGCCTTAAGCTGTTCCGGCTTTGTCAGGCGCTGCTGAATCACATAGCGACTCATTAATCCACGCGCCTTTTTGGCATAGAAGCTAATCACTTTGTAACTGCCATTCTTTTCGTCGAGGAACACCGGCTTAATCATCTGTGCCCGCAGCGTCTTCGGCTTAACCGCCCGGAAATATTCGTCCGAGGCGAGGTTGATCAGCACCTCATCGCCCTGTTCCGCCAGCGCGGCATTCAGCGTTTCAGTGATGAGATCGCCCCAGAAGGTGTAGAGATCTTTGCCCGCCGGATTCGCCAGGCGAATGCCCATCTCCAGACGGTAAGGCTGCATTAAATCGAGTGGACGCAGTACGCCATACAGGCCTGATAACATACGCAGGTGCTGCTGAGCAAAATCGAAATCCTGATCGCTGAAGGTCTCTGCCTGTAAACCGGTGTAGACATCACCTTTGAATGCCAGGATCGCCTGACGGGCATTCTTAGGGGAAAAATCGGGCTGCCAGCTGTTGAAGCGCTCGGCATTGAGGTGCGCCAGTTTATCGCTGATGCCCATTAACGAGGCGATGCTGGCGGGTGACAGCTCGCGCGCAATTTCAATCAGCTGTTGTGACTTTTCTAACAGCGCAGGCTGGGTGAAACGCGTTGTCGCCAGCGGGCTTTCATAATCCAGCGTCTTGGCGGGAGAGATCACCATCAACATAGTTGCTTCCTCGGTTAATGCCTGGTTTAACAGGGCATTGGCTGCTTATCAGGCTTCGCAGTGTACCAAAAAAGCCGCAAAGAATGACGAATCACACCTATTTGTTCGCGCTATCGTAAACGGCATTCCCTGACCTTGCGCCACCGTTGCCGCGTGATATTATCGCAACAGCCTTTTTTCACACTGACAGTTAACTAAGAGAAAAGAACATGACGGACAAACTTACCTCCCTGCGTCAGCTCACCACCGTCGTCGCCGACACCGGTGATATTGCAGCCATGAAGCTGTATCAGCCACAAGACGCCACCACCAACCCTTCTCTGATTCTCAACGCCGCGCAAATTCCTGAATACCGTAAACTGATCGATGAAGCGATCGGCTGGGCGCGTGATCAGAGCAGCAACAAAGAAGAGCAGCTGCAGCTGGTTTCTGACAAGCTGGCCGTGAACATTGGTCTGGAAATCCTCAAACTGATCCCAGGCCGCATCTCGACGGAAGTGGATGCGCGTCTCTCTTACGACACTGAAGGCAGCATCGCCAAAGCCCGCAGCCTGATCAAACTCTACAATGATGCCGGTATCAGCAACGACCGCATCCTGATCAAACTGGCCTCTACCTGGCAGGGCATCCGTGCTGCAGAGCAGCTGGAAAAAGAGGGTATCAACTGTAACCTGACGCTGCTGTTCTCCTTTGCTCAGGCGCGTGCCTGTGCTGAAGCGGGCGTATTCCTGATCTCTCCGTTTGTTGGCCGTATCCTCGACTGGTACAAAGCCAACACCGACAAGAAAGAGTATGCCGCGCACGAAGATCCAGGCGTGGTTTCAGTTTCTGAAATCTACAACTACTACAAGCAGCACGGCTATGAAACCGTGGTGATGGGCGCCAGCTTCCGTAACGTCGGCGAAATCATCGAGCTGGCTGGCTGTGACCGCCTGACCATTTCTCCTGCCCTGCTGAAAGAGCTGGCGGAGAGCGAAGGCACCCTGGAGCGTAAACTGAGCTACAGCGGCGAAGTGAAAGCGCGTCCGGCCCGCATGACCGAGTCTGAGTTCCTGTGGCAGCACAACCAGGATCCTATGGCGGTTGCGAAGCTGGCAGAAGGTATCCGCAATTTTGCCGTTGATCAGGGCAAACTTGAGAAGATGCTGGCAGAACTGCTGTAATCTGTTGACCGTGGCGGCGCAGGCTGCCACGGTTTTCCCTTTTCCGACCCTTTCACTTTATATTATCCTCTCGGCTATTCCCCTTTTACTCCAACCGCACCGCGGTAAATCACAGCGAAGCTAATCATGAATACATTACGCATTGGCCTGATCTCGGTCTCCGATCGCGCCGCGAACGGCATTTATCAGGATCAGGGTATTCCCGCGCTGGAGAGCTGGCTCGGCAGCGCAATCAGCAGCCCGTTTGAGATTGAGTCCCGACTGGTGCCCGACGAGCAGCCGATGATTGAGCAGGCGATTTGCGAACTGGTCGATGAACGTTTTTGCCATCTGGTGTTAACCACCGGCGGCACCGGTCCGGCCCGACGGGATGTCACGCCCGATGCCACCTTAGCCGTTGCCGATCGTGAAATGCCTGGTTTTGGTGAGCAGATGCGCCAGATCAGCCTGCAGTTCGTACCGACCGCGATTCTGTCGCGTCAGGTCGGGGTGATCCGCAAGCAGTCGCTGATCCTCAATCTGCCTGGTCAGCCGAAGTCGATCAAAGAGACGCTGGAAGGGCTGAAGGATGAGCAGGGCAACGTAAAAGTTCACGGCATCTTTGCATCTGTACCTTATTGTTTACAGTTGCTGGAAGGGCCTTACGTCGAAACGCATTCCAGCGTAGTAGCAGCATTTCGGCCTAAAAGCGCTATACGTGAGATAAATAACTAAATATTCCCCATTTCAGGCATAAGCTATAGCCTTGCTGGTGTGGCAAAAGATTGACGGTATAGTAATAAGATCTTTACAACTTTATCTCTTTTGCCTCTGGAATATTATGAATCCGACTCACACTCAGCGTCTGACCGGTAAGGATTACAAGACCCTGGCGCTGGCCGCGCTGGGCGGCGCGCTGGAATTCTACGACTTCATCATCTTCGTTTTCTTCGCCACCGTGATTGGCGAACTCTTTTTCCCTTCGGATATTCCGGAATGGCTGCGTCAGTTGCAGACGTTTGCCATTTTTGCCGCAGGCTATCTGGCTCGTCCGCTGGGCGGCATCGTGATGGCGCATTTTGGCGATAAGCTCGGGCGCAAAAAGATGTTCAGCCTGAGCATTCTGCTGATGGCGCTGCCGACCCTGATGATGGGCGCTTTACCCACCTGGCAGACGATTGGCATTGCTGCGCCACTGCTGATGCTGCTGATGCGGATGTTACAGGGCGCGGCGATTGGCGGTGAAGTGCCGGGCGCCTGGGTGTTTGTCGCGGAACACGTGCCCTATAAACGTATCGGCATCGCCTGCGGCACGCTGACGGCCGGGCTGACTATCGGCATTTTACTGGGGTCGCTGGTAGCCACGCTGATCAATACCTCAATGTCGCAGCAGGCGATCCATGATGGCGGCTGGCGCATCCCGTTCTTCCTCGGCGGCGTGTTCGGGCTGATCGCGATGTACCTGCGTCGCTGGCTGCATGAGACGCCGGTGTTTATTGAGATGCAGCAGCGTAAAGCGCTGGCGGAAACCCTGCCGCTGAAGACCGTGCTGGCAGAGCATAAAAAGTCGATTGTCATCTCTATGCTGCTGACCTGGCTGCTTTCCGCCTGCATCGTGGTGGTGATCCTGATGTCGCCGGTGTGGCTGCAAAAACAGCAGGGCATCGCGCCTGCGCTGACCCTGCAGGCCAACAGCATCGCCACCGTGATGCTCTGCATTGGCTGCATTATTGCCGGACTCGCGGCCGATCGCTTTGGTGCCAGTCGTACGCTGTGTGTCGGCAGCCTGCTGCTGGCGATCTGTAGCTGGCAGTTTTATCACCTGACCGCCCTCTATCCAGAGCAGCTCTTCCTGCTTTATGGCGTGGCGGGTCTCAGCGTCGGTATCGTCGGCGTGGTGCCCTTTGTGATGGTGCGCGCCTTTCCGGCAGAAGTGCGTTTTACCGGACTCTCATTTTCCTACAACCTCTCCTATGCGATCTTCGGCGGGCTGACACCGATCTTTGTGTCGCTGCTGATGAACGTCTCAGTGATGGCACCCTGCTGGTATGTGATGGCGCTGGCGCTGGTGGGATTGCTGACGGGGATCTGGCTGCGGCGTGATGTCAGCCACGAGCCTGGCCTGCAGCAGGGGATTAACTCTTTGTAATGCGGGGACGCGGAGCCTGGCTCCGCGTCTTTTTTTATGTGTAAAAGCAGGCTTAAAGCGATTTCGCGCCAATCGGCAGAATGGTGCGGCCAAAGGTTTCGTTCAGCACTTCACCCATCGCCAGATAGCAGGCGCTGGCACCACAGAGTATCCCGACCCAGCCCGCGGAGACCACCAGCGCCGGCAGGTGCATAAGATGAGCCACGGCCAGCAGCAGAAACAGCAGCGTGAGCGAGCCGAAAACAAACTGCAGCATCCGCGCACCTTTCAGCGTACCGACGAACATAAACAGCGTGAAAATGCCCCACAGTGCCAGCCAGGCCCCCAGGAAACGTTCGTCTGGCACTTTTGCCAGTCCCATTTCAGGTAACAGCAGAATCGCCACAAAGCTTAACCAGAACATGCCGTAAGAGGTAAAGGCGGTCAGCCCGAAAGTGTTGTTCTTTTTAAACTCCAGCAGACCGGCCAGCACCTGCGCAATCCCGCCATAAAAAATGCCCATGGCTAAAATCGCCACGTCCATGGCAAACAGGCCCGTGTTGTGCAGGTTCAGCAAAATGGTCGTCATGCCAAATCCCATTAATCCCAGCGGGGCAGGGTTAGCCAGCGTTGAATTTGCCATAGTTCCTCGGCAGTAAAATGATCGTTGATGTAATAAACGGATTTCGTCCTGCTCCCTGAGGGGAGCAAGGCGACGCATCATATTCAGCGTTGTGGCAGCGTTCTTTGATCCCGACAGGGCCAAAGGTAAAAATTTTTTTTTGGTTTAGCCCTTGATGCGCATCGAAGCGGCCCCATTTACTTGTCATCGAGCGTTGTGAACGTTGGAAAAAAAGCATGTGCTGGCAGTTGAATGCAAACAACCCGCCCACATAAAAGGTTCACAACCCAAATTGGCAACGAATTTAAGTGGGAGATGTTTAGATGGGTAAGATTATTGGTATTGACCTGGGTACAACCAACTCTTGTGTTGCGATCATGGATGGCACTAAAGCACGCGTGCTGGAAAATGCCGAGGGCGATCGCACCACGCCTTCAATTATTGCGTATACACAGGATGGCGAAATTCTGGTCGGTCAACCGGCTAAACGTCAGGCAGTGACCAACCCGCAGAATACCCTGTTCGCAATTAAGCGTCTGATCGGTCGTCGCTTCCAGGACGAAGAAGTACAGCGTGATATTAAAATCATGCCGTACAAAATCACCGGCGCTGACAACGGCGACGCATGGCTGGAAGTGAAAGGTCAGAGAATGGCACCGCCGCAGATCTCTGCTGAAGTGCTGAAGAAAATGAAAAAGACCGCCGAAGATTACCTCGGTGAGCCAGTGACTGAAGCGGTTATTACCGTACCTGCTTACTTCAACGATGCGCAGCGTCAGGCAACCAAAGACGCCGGCCGTATCGCAGGTCTGGAAGTCAAACGTATCATTAACGAACCGACTGCTGCTGCACTGGCATATGGTCTGGATAAAGGCCAGGGCAACCGCACCATCGCGGTTTATGACCTGGGTGGCGGTACCTTCGATATCTCAATCATTGAGATCGACGAAGTTGACGGCGAAAAAACCTTTGAAGTTCTGGCGACCAACGGTGACACCCACCTGGGTGGTGAAGACTTCGATAGCCGCCTGATTAACTATCTGGTTGCTGAATTCAAGAAAGACCAGGGCATCGATCTGCACAACGATCCACTGGCGATGCAGCGTCTGAAAGAAGCGGCAGAGAAAGCGAAAATCGAACTTTCTTCTGCACAGCAGACCGACGTTAACCTGCCATACATCACGG